>ULRF01064561.1_pt1 | contig 26529 bp, 28 predicted proteins | sample 1955131 | NCBI WGS metagenome assembly ULRF01 (sample SAMEA4835673, study PRJEB28245) | human gut metagenome | biome: gut microbiome; material: fecal sample | place: Denmark | collected 2008
AAGCAATTTTAATTCCTCTTTTTTCCTTTTTGATTGTAACAATTTCAGCATTTTTCCTATACGCGTGTGCATACAGGCGGATTAGAACGTATATATACCCTCTAATCCTCTATTTACACTACTCTATATAGAATAATTGTTGTAATTGTTACATTTTAAGATTTTTCGCTTAACCCTGCGGTTTATAGCGTAACAATTCTCGTAACAATTGCTTTTTAATTGTTACAAATTGTTACAAACGTTTGTAACGTTTTTGACCGAAAACCTATTTTGTTTCGTGTTTGTTACGGCAGATTGTTACGTTTTTCTGAATCCTCTGACTACGCCATAAGGTCCTTGACGTATAGGATTCTCCGTCCTTTTCCATTCGGGCATCATAGCTACGATAGCATTAAGCTCACGGGTGTCTGTATTTTTCATATCTTTGATGTTCCCGCCTAAAGCCTCGCACCATATCTCGGCGGCGCATACGCTTCTGCGCTCCACAAGCGTCAGATTTTCTGCCCCGGTAACTGCACCGCCCCAGTACATTCTTCTACGGTCAAGCGGCCACTTCTGCCAATCGCTCGGTATCTGTTTTTCTACGAAAGCACGCACTATACTTTCTCTGCTTGATACTTCTCTGTGTTCTTCCTGCTTGTCCTTAGCGACGCTTTCTATTTCACCGCTGAGATACAACGGTTCTCCGCCTTGCCATCTCACCAGAGCCTCCGCCCATATCATGTCTATTTCGTTATCAAGATCGTGCCATACGCTCTTTACAGCCTTTTGTTCTCCTGTATCAACGGGCCAGAAGCGGCGGTTTCCCGTTGTATCCCGTAAGAACTCAGTATTATTGGTAGTACCGAAGAACACGCACGACCTGGGCAGTTCCTTAACATTTCTTCCGTAAGCCGCTCGAAAGCGGTCTGCCCGTAAGCTGAGAAATTGCTTGATTCTGCTTACATCTGACTGTCTGAATGCGTCAAGCTCGCTTATTTCAACGAGCCATACGCCCTGGAGAAGCTCGCTTGCTTCTTTGCCCTCAAACGTCCTTATGCTGTCATTGAACCACCCTCGGCTCATTTTATCAAGTAAAGTTGATTTTCCTATGCCCTGAGAACCCGTCAGGATAAGCATATTATCAAACTTACAACCAGGCGTCATTGCTCTGGCAACAGCGGCCGTGAATACCTTACGGGTAACAGCCCTGTTGTATGGGTTGTCCTGCGCACCCAGATAATCAATGAAAACCGTATCAAGACGAGGCACTCCGTCCCATTTACCGTTAAGCCCCGTAAGATAGTTTTTTACAAGATTGAATGCGTGTGCGTGTGAATGGAGCGATAACGCCCCGTCTATCTTTCCGTTGCCGGTAATTTTATATACACGTTCGAGATACCAATACAGCCCTGCTATATCGTTATCGTCCCACAGCCTGCGTTTATTGTTCTTGTCCCACGGTAACGCCGCCAGCACCTCGCCCCTGCCTGCAAATTCATTCAAAGCAAACTTTCCTTTAAGCAAAGGATCGTGCTCAAGTATTATTTTCACATTATCTATAGTAGAGCGTATTGCGCCCGTCTGCGTGCTTTTCTCAAGCAACTGCATCCAGTTTTCATCTTCAACACAATCAGCTGTACCGCTTACACTCTCAAAATCTTTTACCGCCGAATCATACCGTTCTTTACTGAGCAGTGCCGAAACTTCATTTATTCCGCATGCAAATTCGCACATTGCACTGAATGAAGGCAATCTGTTTGTCGGAGTACCTATTGAAGCCTCGTCATCTTTATCCGCAAACTTGTGCAGCCGTACAAGGTCGAAAGCATTTACAAGCCTGCCGCTGCACGGATCTGTAGCATGATGGCTGTATAAATACTTGCCGTTTTCATAGACAACAGCGCCGCCGGTGGTTGATCCGCCAAGATAGGTGAAACGTTCTGAAGAATCATCAACCGACTCGTATATTCCCGGTAACAATTCTGACATTGCACGATATACATCGTAAGTACGGCAGAAAGCGCCGACAACGCCATTCTTAGCATCAGGATCACCCTGCTTTACAGCCAGCTTCTTAACAGCCTGCTGCCCCGGTATGCTCGGCCAGGTCGAGACATCTCTCCAGTCGGCATATAAGGCCAAAATACCGTCGGCGCAAGTGAAAGGCTTATCGCCTACTATATACACATATTCTCCGTCTGAGCAACAGCTCGGCCAGTACATTAAGCGGCAGGCTTCAAAAGTAGACGGATCAGCAAATTCGATACCTATATACTCAGCAAGTTTTCGTGCTATAGGCTCATACTCATCGGCAGTGACAGTGCGATCAAGTGGAAGTATTACACGCAGTCTCGGTGCGGAAGGCTGATGCTTTCTTGTGCTGTAAACGCAGTATCCGCAGCCGAGAGCTTCAACTCTCCGCAGAATATCATCTTTATATCCTGCCGGAATACTGTCAAGGTCGAGGGTAACTATGTCTCTGCCAATAACGTTATTTGCCTTACGCCTGGTTCCGTTAAGAGTACCGCCAACATATCCGCCGACATCTTTAAGATCATCCTGCTGAGCCTTTTTCATATTCATATAATCAGCAAGCGTTTCCGTGCTTCTTGCCGGGATTTTCAATTTCTCCCACAGTTCCGACAGCATAAGTGTCTGTGCTTTCCACACAGTCGCTTTTCTGCTTGACCCGCAGGAAATAGTTATTTTTCGGTCAAATAACATAAACTGTTCTCTTAATCCTTTCTGAAGAAGTCGCCGACCCAACCGTCAGCGCCAAGAGGTAATCCCGGTGCCCACGGTATAGGTTCGGTCATTATTCTTATAACATCTTCAAGGCTTGCCGTATCTTTACGACAATCGATTACTACTTCGTCATGAATATGAAACACAACAGAAAGTCCGGCTTCTTCCAGGCGTGTTATTGCTCCGGCGAGACAATCTCGTGCTATAGCCTGAACACAATTCTCAACGAGCTTTCCGCCGTATGTTTCGAGCCGTTTCCACTTTTTTGTTTTCTGATCCATACCCATATAAGCAATCGACGGCGATCCCCACTGATTCTCATAGATCTGAGGAGATATATAATAGAGCTTTCTGCCACTCGGTAGAGTAATTGTCAGACTGTCTGTATTCAAGGCGGCGTTGTATTCTTTGGAAACTATAATGTTACGCACACCGACAGCTCCGCCGTTCATGACCGCCTGAACCGCTGCATTATCCACGGCATACCATAAGTCTCTTATACGTCTGTTGGCATCTCGCCACCGATGCACTATATCGGGCAGGTCACTTTCAGGTATACCCATATTAAGTGCGCCCATAGTAATAAGTGCAGAAGTACCGCCTTGATAACCAAGAGCAAGCTCTGCTACCTTGCCTTTCTGACGCAAAGCATATTCCGGATTGCCCTTTTTTATAAGCTCAATCGGAACGCCGAACATCTGTGAAGCAGACGCTTCATAGATTTTTCCGTGAGTGCGGAATACCTCAAGCCGCCATTCTTCGCCGGCGAGCCATGATATAACACGGGCTTCAATGGCCGAGAAATCAGCATCTATAAGAACATTACCCTCTGCGGCAACAAAAGCGGTCCGTATGAGTTGTGAAAGCGTGTCCGGAACACTTCCGTAAACAAATCTGAGAGCGTCTGCTTTTCTGTCTTTAACAAGAGTTCTTGCAAACGGCAAAGGCTCAATATAAGTTCTCGGCAGGTTCTGCACCTGTACAAGACGACCCGCCCACCTTCCTGTTCTGTTCGCTCCGTAGAATTGCAAAAGCCCTCGTACTCTGTTATCACGACAAACCGCTTTTTCTATAGCGTTATATTTTTTAGTGCTTGTCTTGCCGAGTTCCTGACGTATTTCGAGCATACGCTGTACTTCGGCACTGTTATCATTCGCCGTCAGCATTTTTGCTACGGTATCCTTGCGTAAAGATTCTATTTCTTCACCTGTTTCGTTTTCCAGCCACCCTTGCAACTGTGCAACGCTGTTCGGATTATCAAGGCCGGTTATCTTCACGGCTTCTTCTATCAGTGCATTTCGTGTGGTGCTTCCTATTTCAAGCGCACCGTTTACAAAATCCATGTCTACTTCAACGCCTCTGTTGTTTATCTTGAGATCTGTTTCCCATTCCTTCTGAACAAAGTCGGGAACCGTGACAGCTGATAATCTGCGTTCTATTTCTATTTCAGCTTCTACATCTCTGCGGTTATATTCTTTAAACAGCTTCCATTTTTCGAGATCATGTGACGGCATATTTCTTGTGCGCATACCGTTTGCCTTTGTTGCTTTACACGGGCAACAAAAATATCTGATAAGGGCCTTTCCGGTGTTAAGTTTGCGCCTGTCTTCAGGAAGCCCTAAAGCTCTGCCGGTCGCATCAAGACCTTTTGTATAACCGGCATACAATCCGTGCAACATCGTGCACCGCCACTGCCCAAGCGGAAGTGCCTTACCGAAATACTTTGATAGGCACCCCCACTCAAAAGCGGCATTATATGCGTGTTTTATGCAATCGGGAGAGAAAACCGCCGCTGTTATCTCGGGCGGTATTGTCTCTCCCTGCGCAAGATCTATTACCGTAACAGGCGCACCATTTAAAGAGTATGCGAATAACAGGATTTCAAAGTCAGGGCTTTCTATGTATTTAAAAGCCCCCGTTTCTCCGATAGGTTCGCTTGAAAATGTTTCAAGGTCAATATTTAAGTGGTGCATTTGGCCTCCTTTATCAGAAAGGAAGCCCTGTTATAGGATTGACACCCGTCGGCTGAACAGGCGCTACAGGCTGCTGATACACAGGCGTACCCTGAATAGGAGCGGTCTGCGGGTATACCTGTACACTCTGCCCCAAACCGTTGAAGTCGCTTGCCGCTGTAGCACCGCCCGAAAGCACTTCACCGTCACGGGTTTTAAGTACGTTTCCGAGCCCACAACCGACACCTTTATTAACGCCGGCATTATAGGGGTAGAAGTTAATTGTGACCCTTCCGTACATTCCGCTGTAGATATCAGACGGAGCCAATTCACAGTTGATATTATCTATACCGACAACCTGAGGCTTGTTTATACTGCTTGCGGTAAGCACCCAGTGTCCTTTGCATTCCTCCCCATAAGGAGTACCGCTCTGTCGGAGACCGTCACCATCATGGATTACTGACTGAGCTTGCGGTCTTGCTCCGCCCCATTTTGTAGTTACGCCCTCGTTATACGCCGCCATAAAGCTGGCGTCAAGGTCCGCTTTAGTAGCGGTGTCTGACTTGGGGATGAGTATGGTAACCGAATATTTAGGTTTGCCGTTAGGATCACTTTTCGAGGGAACAGGGGCTGTGAGATTCGTGTAAGACAGCCTTACTTCTCCGGTTAAAACTTTGGTTGCTATGTTCTGGTACATAATATTTTCCTTTCTTAAAGGGCAATGCCCATTTTGACGTTTAATTCTTCCAGTAGTGCAACAATCTTGCACCAACGCTCGAAATCACGCTTTGCTTTAATCACGTTCGAGAGCAATTTTTTATTTTTAGCCTTGATTTCTTTGCTTTCCTTTTCGGTTAAATCAAACAGGAACTGCAAAGCAACATATTCTTCCTTGTATGTTTTGCTTTCTTCGTGCCATTTCTGCCTTTTAGTGTCCTGCTCCGATAATACGTAATGCCATATTTTGCGTATATCGTGCGAATTCAGCGAAAAGTTATCATAGGCGATCCGCATCAGCTTTTTTATAACCGGCAACGGTCGCTGTTTAAGATAGTCCTCATAAAGAATCTTAAAATAACCTTCCGGAAACGATATAGTTACAAGATGCTGTTCGTTCACTTGCCCACCTCCGCAAAATCGGCGGCCGCAGGACTGTAAGTCTCTCTTTTATCCGATAAGGGCGCAAGAGTAGGTTTGCCGGGCGGCTTGATAACATAAGCGCCGACCTTTTCGGTAAAATCAGCTTTACCCATAAGCTTTTCAAGCTCGGTAAGAGTTTTGGGTTTTCTCTCATACACCAGGGCTTCATCATAACCTGCTTTGATAACGGCTTCAATGGCTTTATCCTGATTGGAAAAGGTTCTGTTACTGCGCCCCTGAACTGCTTTCCAACCGGGTATGTTAACGCCTTTAAGGATTGCACCGAGTGCATATTCCTCGAGATCCTTATACCATTTCACGAGTTCAGCACCTTTTGTAAGCAGATCACCTATTTCGCTGTCGGAAAGGATACGCTTGTCCTGATCACAGGAAGTACCGGGTAGTACGCAATCCTTAAATTCTTCAAGGGCTGTATACTGTTCGGCTCTGGCGCGACAGTGTTCCTTTCCTCTGCAAAATCTGCAATGCTCACCCGGCACAAACTCGCCGGGACCGGTATAGGCCTCCTGTGCTATCGGCTTTATGCTTTCACCCCAAGCGAGTAGTTCCTCTACAGATATTGTTTCGGTACTGACTTCATCACTGATACGAGGTTGATCAATCGTCATTCTTATGCTCTTTATACTGTTCCCATAAACAGGTGAATAACGCTTGAGAGCACCGAGAGCATACAACCGCATCTGCGTGTTTCCCTCCGCCGATACTGGTACGCCTTTACCGTGCTTGTAATCCACTATGCTAAGTGTATCACCGCCTATCATAATGCAGTCGCAAGTGCCGAAGCCGTTGGGTATGTAGCCCGTAAGATCAACCTGCACTTCCGGGGATATGTTGGGTTTTGCCTTATACGAAAGTGCTAACTGACTGAGGTGCTCGATATAAAGGTCTGAGGTTCTGTCCATCTCAGAACTGTAACCGGGCATCTCCTTTATTTTGTTTATTCGTGCGGTATAGCTTCTGGGCTTAATTCCGGCAGTAAAGGTTTTGAGTACCTTTAATTCGCACATTGCGTGAGCTATTCTTCCTTCTTCTGCATACTGTGATGTGGTTTCGGGAAACTGTTCTTCAAATCTCGGTGCGGCAGTACAATTAAGCCACCTTGATGACGCTGACGCAGAAAGCAGTGCGTGTTTTTCAGGTGTTGGCATTGTCATCCTCCTCGATTATTTCAACAAAATCTGCACCCTGTATTATCATCTGTGACGCAATCTGAGATATTGGCAATCTCGTAGTGCGCTGTAATTCTGCGAGAACAGCTTCCGCCGCAGGAGATATTCTGATCACGCGACCTTCTGCTGAACGGGGAATTCTAATCTGGATTTTATTACGCATATTGCTACCTCCTTATATATTTGCGCCGAGATTTCTGAGTTCTGCTGCTACCGCTCCATAAACGGCGGGCTGTAACTCCGTTAGCGCATTAACACCATAGCGACTGAGGATGCCCAGTAAATCATTCATCTTACCTGCATCTATTAACGCTGAGCCCGCCGCCGCAAGCATATCAAGTGTATAGGTAGGCGCGGCAGTGGGAATAGGTGTCAATGCGGCATTTGCGGACTGCTGACCCGGAGCGGTCACAGGTGCCGACACAGTAACCGGTACCTGTGCGGCTACCGACACTACGGGCGCTGTTGCTGTCGGAACTGTCGGAGCAGAAACAAACTGCTGTGCAGGTGCAGATGTGGACACCGGAGTCGTAGCAACTTTAGGAACGGATGCCGTAACCGCAGCGATGGTGTTACCCATTCCGTTTGCCGATATTGCTCTGGCAAGGTTCTCGATTGCGTTAGCGAGGGCTGTTGCCTCGACTGTGATCTTAAATTCTGTCATTTTGAAATCCTCCTGTTTATTTAAGACGCTGTGCGCCTTTTTGTTTGATTAGTTGACAAATTATAGCTGTCGTGCTATACTTAATGTGAATTGAATATTTGTTTTGCTCCCTTACGGGAGCTCTTTTTTTTTATTCTTCTTCGATGTTCTCGACATCATATCCGCACTCCGGGCAACACGGTAATGTTTCCCAAGCCGGCGCACCGTGACACTCGCCACGATACTCAGTGTAGTATCCAAGCTCTGATGCCGAGCCTGTCCAGTCGCAACGTTCGCATTTATACATCTCGCACCTCTTTCATCTGCACTATGTATCGCTTGTCGCTTAACGTGAACCTTACATCACATACGTTCTCGACATTGTCTGCAAAAACACCGTCAATCTTTGCATCGCCAAATACTCTGACAAGACGCTGCAATTTTTCAAGCTTTGCTATTGCCGACATATCAATGTTGTCAACAGGTGCAGGGATAGGCTCGTTGTTTTCTACCGGCTTCTTCGGTTCTGCTACCGGAACAGACTTGATCAAGCCTTTTTCCCTCCAGTTCGATATGTTGTTTTTGGTTGTTATCGGGTTGATCTTGTACTTCTCCGCTATCTCATTAGCACTCAGACCGCTTTCGTAGTCTGTTATGATTGATTCTTTCAATTCCTGTGTCATTTGTCCCTCCTGCTTTAGCATAACGTACTTACCGTACGACATTCCGTGTTTTCTTGCTTCGGCTACGACTTCTTCCAGATCGTTCATCTTCTTTATGCTCCCTCCTAAGCTGTAACATCGCCAGTGTGCCCTTGTACCACTCTTTGAGGAGCAGTCCCATCAAGCACCACACCGCAACGGTTATCATCGCTACGGGTAACATTTCGCCGCCGACAGCGAGGTATCCACGCTCTTGGAAAGCCGCCTGCATAAACAGCAGAGCCGTTATATTGCATGCAAGAGCCGTTGTAATTATCTGTACTGCCCTTGCGAGTATGTACAGGATAACTTGTTTTTTCATCATGCGGTCACCTCGCTATATACGATGATTGGTACAGCTCTCTGCTTTTCATCAAATTTCCATGACTTTTCGCATTTGTACAGTTTTTCGCAGTTTGTTTCTCCGTCATCCTGCACGGATAGCACCGCTAATCTGACATCGCCGACATCTTCATCTTCGAGAAGACCTCGACTTTTTATGAACTCTTCGCATTCGCCTACTGTGTCTGCACGGAGTATTTCGTATGCATCATAGGCGCTAGTGTCTATCTCTACGCTGTAGATTTTCTTTGCCATTGGTTTAACCCTCCATATAATTTCTCAGTACCGATTTCTCAACGAACCAATACTTTCCTACCTTCTTTGCACCGGGTATTTTGCCAAGTCTGCAGTACCTTGTGACTTCGGGTATCGTGATACTCATAAGCCCTGCAAGGTACTCCTGTGACAGCATCACGGGCAAGAAGTCCCAGTTGCGTACTTGCGTCTTAATGCTCGCCATTGTGTACCTCTTTTTCCTTGCGTCTTACGCTGTCTTGTCCTTTACCTTATCGCCGTATGCCATTGATATAGCAAGCAGTTGCGCCGCTGTCGCATTTATCAGTGCGGCGGCAAGTTTTTTCTCGTGCTCTGGGAGCTTCTCATAAAGCTCTGTTGCGATTTTTACATCATCATTTTTCGGCATATTATCCACTCCTTTACATTATTTTCTCGCTGTGGTATAATCACCTTGAAGGGAGGTGATTATTATGACAGTTTCTCAGCTCGACGCTAATCTTGAAAAGATACTTAATGATTTTTCGGAAGGAATCCGCTCAAATTATCACGACGGCTCAACAGAGCCGATTACCGAGCACGATATCAACGAGTTTGCACGACAAACTTTCTATGCAATGAACGAATTTCGCAAAGAAATTGTAAAGTATCTTAACGAACATTAGTCTCCCGACCGGTTCTGTGTTGCTGCACAGTTCCGGTCATTTTCTTGCTTTTAGGTCACTGATATCGTGTTCTATAAGTTCCGCAAATTTCGGAAAATCAACTTTTCCGTAATAGAATGTCATTGCTTGCGACTGACTTTGAAGAATGCGAACACGTGTCTCAAGTGACAATATCTGTTCTTTTATTTTGTGGTAACGCTTTTTTGAAATAAACATTTTGTTCACCTCGCTTTCCGATTTTGACCACATTTGTGGTTTCCTTGCAAGACAATAATACCACTTTTGATACCTTTTGTCAACACAGTTGTGCCACCTTTGTGCACTTTTGTAAGAGTTCACAAATGTAGGCTTATAGTTTTGTACAAAAGCAACAAATGTTATCTATAGGTTAATTTGCACTTGATTTTAGGTAACAATTGTGGTACAATAAATAAGGCAGATAGGAGGTGAGATAACGTGGAATTAAAAGACAAACTTAAATCTTTACGCAAGCAACGAAATCTAACTGCTCAGCAAGTAGCCGACAGCTGTGAAATTTCGCTCGGCGTATACAAGAAATACGAATCGGGCGAAAGAGGTGTCGGTGTGCCAGCACTTATAAAAATCGCCGACTTTTACCATGTAACTACAGATTACTTGCTCGGCCGTGAGCCTGCAACTGACCCTTTTGATATGTTACAATTGCCCGAAGATCAGAAAAGCGTTATGGAACGATTTGCAAGCTTCCCCGACGATGTAAGAGCGATAATTCTCGATGCTATCAAAGAGCTTGCAGAGGCGGCGAAGAAGCGGCAACAACTAAATACTAACGCTGAGACTACGCCGGTTGCCACTGCTGCTCAGAACGGCGGAGTGCCTAAAATTGTAAAAATGTCAAACGAAAAAGTAAATCAGTTGTTAAATGCAGAGATTAAAAATAACGATTACTAAAACCATTGATTAAAAATCACCTCGTGTCGCATAATAGACATGAGGTGATAAATCTATGGAAATTAAACGATACAACATTGTCAGGAACACCTGCTGGAAGTGCCTTATAGAATGCAATGTTCGTACTCTGCCTACACCGCTCGGTGAAATATGCACGCACTACGGCATAGGTATAGTCAACGACAGCGACGTAAAGCTTCTCCGTGAGGACGAAAGCGGAAGGATTGTGTGCGTCAGCAATACGATACGCATAATCGTCAACGACAGACACCCTATACAGCGCAGAAGATACACGATAGCTCATGAGCTCGGGCATTATCTGCTGGGGCATCTCGGCACTGATGTTTCACAGTTAAACCGCAGGCGTTACGATATAAAACCGGGCAAAGAGAGCGAAGCAGACGCATTTGCCGCTCGTCTTCTTGCTCCTGCGTGTGTCCTTTGGGCGCTGGATCTGCACACTGCAGACGAGATAGCAGGACTGTGCAATATGTCAGTACGAGCGGCAGGCTACAGAGCGGAAAGAATGAAAAAACTGTACCAGAAGAACAACTTTTTGAAATCTCCGCTTGAAAAAAAAGTCTACGAACAATTTAAGCCATTTATAAAGGAAAACACCCGCCACTAAAGGCGGGTACATAGGAGGTGGAGGTCAGAATGGCACGGATAAAAAACAAAGCCCGTGATGACGGGCGCTTGCAGTCTAAGGTGTACATCGGCACCAAGAACGGCAAGAAACAGTATAAGTATGTGTATGCTACAAACACGAAAGAACTTGAGCAGAAAGTACAGGAGCTGAAAACAAAACTGAATAAAGGTCTTGACCTCACGGCCGACCGTGATACTTTCGGCTACTGGGGCGAAAAATGGCTGAAGCTGAAAAAGATAGAAGTATCGGTTAAACGCTATGAAGCATACTCAAAACGTTTTGAAAATCTTGAACCTATACACGATTTTAATATATCTAAGCTGAAAGCTACAGACATTCAGGATATAATACTTGACTGCGCCGGTGAGCCGTCTGAAAAGACCGGAAAGCCATACGCAAAACAAACACTGATTGAAATCCGAAATGTCGCAAAGCAGATCATACAGCTTGCGATTGAAAATCGAGTGCTTGACTATAACTGCGCATCTGCGGTAAAGATACCTAAGACGGCAGAAAAATCCACTCGTAGAGCTCTGACCGAAGAGGAGCAGTCCTGGATAACCGATACCCCGCACAGAGCACAGACAGCCGCTATGATTATGATGTATGCGGGCTTGCGCAGAGGTGAGCTGCTCGCTCTGACGTGGCAGGATATTGACCTTGATGCGCATACTATAAAGGTTGAACGCTCTGTGTCGATGATAAAAGGCAAGCCGCACATAAAAGAAGGTGGCAAAACTGATGCGGCGACAAGAACAGTATATATCCCCGGTAAGCTTGTCAACTACCTTAGAAGCACTGTGCACAACCCGATTGGACTTGTGTGTCCCACAGTCAAAGGCTCTTTGATGACCGAAACAGGATTTAGCCGTATGTGGGAAAGCTATCTTAACGATTTAAACATCAAGTACGGTAACTGGGCAGACTGTATGCAGACAAGCGGAAAATGCCCGTCAAAGTATGCGCCGATAGAAAAGCCGTTCTTGATACCTCATATTACTCCGCACTGGCTCAGGCACACTTTCATCACTTTGATGTACCTCGCAGGGGTAGACGTTTTGACGGCAAAAGAACAAGCAGGACACGCTGATATAAAAACTACGATGGCTATATATACACACCTTGATGAAAAATACAAAAAGAAAAGTATCAACAAGCTGGACGAGTACCTTGAAAGCATAAGTTAAAAAGTAGGGGTGTCAAATGGGGGTGTCAAAAAAATTACATTTCGCATAGCAAAGCCATTTATAAGGCTTTTGTGTTCTCATTCGTAATGAGCAGGTCGCAGGTTCGAGTCCCGTCACAAGCTCCATAAAAATAACCGCCCGGATTTAATGCCCGGGCGGTTTATCTGTTTATAACGCTTGTGTTCCGATTCTTATCATAATCTTTCTGATACGCTTTTTAACGGCAGTATACTTCTATTAATCTGCATTTTTCTGCAAATTTGCAATGCTCCTGCCGACAAGCCCTCTTTACAAGCTTGCAGCGTTCCCGAAAGTTCGCATAACCAGTTACGCTATCTTTTTTAGGGTGTCGGCATTTTACCGATACCTCAGGTGCGTAATATTTCGGAACGTACCGCTTGACATTTAAGGTTAAATAGCTTATAATATCAGTAATACAGGTGTTTCATCTGTACAAAAAGAGGTGGTCCTCTGCTATTTTGGCGGGGGGTTACCTCTTTTTTTACGTCAAACTTCACAAAAACCGCCCGGATTTAATGCCCGGGCGGTTTATCTGTTTATAACGCTTGTGTTCCGATTCTTATCATATTCTTTCCGATACGCTTTTTAACAGCAGTATGCTTTTATCAATCTGCATTTTTCAGCAAATTTGCAATGCTCCTGCCTGCAAGCTCGGCTGAGTATCGCACCTGCTCAATATCGTTTGCCAACGCTCCGAATTCTATAACCAGTGAAGCCTCAGCCAGATCCTGATTATAAAACCGATAATCGAAAAGCATAGGTCGTGTTATGCCTTTGTTATCTTTTTCTATCGCATTTTGCAAATATGACGCAAAGCGGAGGTTATCCATATAATCCGGCAATATATCCGTGCCATCGTCACATCCGCATATTATCATTATCTGTGCCGCTTTTCTGCCGTTGATTTCTGCAACGGGAGCTATTCTCACATCTCCGTCCGCTATTCCGTCACGGTGAATATCCAGCACTATTTTTATTGACGGATACTCTTTCAGCAACTCCTCTGTTCGTTCCCTGCTTCTTGAATAAGAGTAGTTGTAAACCGGATCGTCAAAGACCGTTCCGTCGTGCAGCGTGCTTATTCCGTTATCAGCAAGCGTCTGCGCAAGCACCGCCCCTACTCCCACAACACTGTTTGCAGGGCAAAGCGATCTGCCGTCATAATCGGTATCGTAATATCCGTCGCTGTCACGCTCATAGCTTTCGGTCGTATGCGTATGTATTATAAGCACCTGAGGTTCGTTGCTGTCCGACAGCGTGACAGAAGGCTTTTTCTCAGCCTCAGCACCTATAAGCTCCGACGGCAGCTTGGTGCAGTTTCTTATCTGACCGTTTTCGAGGTCTATTACATTGTCGCCGCCAATCTTCCCGTAGTGCTTCTCCTTGACCGTACCGTCCTTTGCCGTATACTGCGTAAGATCGTCCTTGTCCTTTCTTATGTTGACGGAAATCAGCCGTGTTTTTACATCGGCGGGAGCGTCGACCGGCACCAGCGTTTCACCGGAAATATCCTGCGTACTGCTTGACGGATTATCGGTCGCAGGCGCTTTCTGCTCCTGCTTTTCAGTCTTTGTTTCATTGTCCGGTTTCTCTGTGCAAGGCTCGGATAAAACCGTATCTTCATCCCTGCCGTCAAATTCGTTTACAGGAACAGCAAGCATAACGCTCAGTGCGGTAAGCTGTCTTAGTCCGTCTGAAACGCTTTTGCCGCTTACCGCTCCGGTTACGGCGTTTTCAGCTACGCCCGTCAGGGTAAACGATAATACCGCCGCAGTAAGCCCTATGCCAAGAACCTTTACAATACCTTTGTTTTTATTGCCTCTCATAAGCCTTTCCTTTCGCCAGGTGTTTTCTCGGTTGGATTTTTCTTGTTACAGCTTATGATTCATTTTCCGCAAATATTCAGGAATAATTCATCAGCATTGATATGTCGCTGTATGACAGTGACGGACACAGACTGCGGTTCAGCGCACAGGATATTATATGTGCGTACCTGCTTATCTCGGCATCTATATCATATCTTGTCACAAAAAATCTGTCGTTATCGCTTTCATACTCCATAGTGGTGGGAACGCCTACAGCGATTACCGGTATGCCTGCCGCCGCTCTGTCAAGACGATTCCTGTTGCCTGCGGTACTGCCCGGCGTTATGCCGGTATCCGTGACCTGTATGCTCCTGCAAAGGCGCTCCGGCTCACTGCACGCAAGGCTGTCTATCGCTACAATATAGTCTGCTTTTATCTTCTCCGCACAGAATATTGCGTGAAAGACGCTGTCTATACCGGAATTTGCCGAAACATCCGTCCTTATTACCGACACATTCCCTATTCCGTCCGCATTGTGCATACTTTCTATAAAATGTGAGGTCGCAAGTACCCTGCCTGCCGCTCTCCAGCCAAGACTGTCAGACGCTACAGACGGGTTTCCAAGCCCCGTGACAAGACATTTTCCTTCCGGAAGGAGCTTGTTAAGCACCGTACACAGCGCATGGATCTGACCGTCCGCATAAGGAACGTCTGTGCTGTCTACGGTAAAATATCTTCCGCAGGGGCGGTTAAAAAGAGCGGTTTCCTTTTCGGAAACGATTATTTCGGTTATCTTTTCTCCGTAAAGCTCATAGCTTTCACATCTTATTCCGTTTTTGCCCTTTACAAACTCCGCCGCCATATCTGTTCTTCCCGTAAGCTGCATAAAATTTCCTCCCGAAGAATTTTTTCAAAAAAATCGTAAAAAAGTATTGCATTTTCGTTTTGGACGTGCTATAATAAAGCGTATTGTGAAATATAACTATGATTATATGTAGATCTGTATAAAGGAGGTGCCGTAAGTGCCTAACATTAAATCTGCCAAGAAGAGAGTTTTAGTATCTGCTACAAAGCAGGCTCGCAATAAGGCTGACAAGACCGCTCTTAAGACTATTCTGAAGAAGGTTGACGCTGATACTAATGCTGACAACGTTAAGGTTGCAGTTAAAGCAGTTGATAAGGCAGCAGCAAAGGGTATTATCCACAAGAACGCTGCAGCTAGAAAGAAATCTCAGCTTGCTAAGAAGTTAAACGCTGTTTCCTGAGAATAACGATTTAACGTAACGCTCCTGCGGGAGCGTTTTCTTTTTTGTGTTAATTGCGGTGATACAAAAGCATCGGCTTGCATTATTATGTGCCGATGCTCTTTTTTTATCCCGAAATGCTTTTTACCGTATATCCGTTATCAAGCCAGTAGTCGATGACATCGGGCAGTATCGCCGTATTTGTTTCGGATACCGCATGGAGAAGATATACAGCCCCGTTGTGCGTTGCGGAGGTTATTCGCCTGTATGCCGTATCCCTGTCGGGCTGAGCGTCCGTATTCCAGTCGTTGTACGCAAAGGACCACAGCACAGTATCATAACCCATATTTTTGGCAATGCGTAATGTTCTGACCGAAAATTCTCCTCGAGGGGGACGCATCGTAACGGTTTTGTATCCGCCGAAATTATCGGAAATATAAGTTTCAAGTCCGTGTATTTCTTCAAACACCATATCATCGCTTATATCCGGCAGTGACGGGTGGGTACAGCTGTGATTTCCGACCTCGTGACCCTCGTTTATCATACGGCTCACAAGCTCAGGACTGCTTTTTACATAATCAAGCGTCACATAGAACGTTGCCGTAACCTTCTTTTCCTTCAGAATATTCAGTATTTTTCCGGTACAGCCGTTTTCATAGCCCTCGTCAAACGTAAGGCAAATTGTCTTGTCATCTTTGCCGAATATGAATCTTCCGCCGTATGACCCGTATTTTTCCTGTGCCTGTGTTGCTCCTACAGGACGGTTATCGCTATCGGTTTCATAGCCTTGACCGTAGCAGACCTTTTCACTGCCGTCTGTCAGAAAAGCCGTTTCTGCAGGCGTTCTGCCTCCCCTGCCGTTATATTCTGTGCTTTGTCCGACAGTATTCTTATCGGACGTGCATCCGCACATGGACATTGCCGTCAATACCGTAAATACTGCGGCAGATATTTTTCTGTGCAAAAAAATCACTCCTTTACAGATATAGTATCCGTAAAGGAGCGGTTGTAATTCATTGAAATAAATGGCGGCTTTTATCAGTTGCCGAGATAAGTCTTGACCATTGCCTGCAAAAGTTCGTCACGATCAATATGACGGATCAGGCTGCGGGCGTTGTTATATGTAGTTATATAGGTAGGATCTTCGGACAGAATATAGCCGACGAGCTGATTTATAGGATTATAGCCCTTCTCCTTGAGCGCACCGTAAACCGTTGTCAGTATTTCCTTCATCTCGTTTTCTCTTTCATCCTTGAGCGAAAACGGCATAGTTTTGTCGATCATCAATATCAGTCCTTTCGTTAATATCTTTTAAAAACCGAAATTATTTTAAGGTTGTTATACTATTATACACTACCGTTCAATAAAATACAATAGCCGATAGCAAATTTTCGTTAAAATCACCAATAGCGGTTCTCATTTTTGGGTAATTGATAAAACTTTACAATTCGCTATTGAATTAATGAATAATTTTTGGTATAATAACAATAACCAGATTTTTCAGGGGGTACAATAATGGCAGAACAGAAAAAATCGCCATCTACAAACGGCGAATTCAAAACCTCTCCGCTCGGCTTCGACAAAGCCGAAGTAATGGCATACATAGTACAGCACAACAAAGAGCGTAAAGCCCTTAAGGAAGAAAATGAAGAGCTGAAAAGAGCACTCGAAGAAAAACAGCAGACGAATGAAGGTCAGAACAATGAGCTTACAGCAGAGCTTGAAAAGAAAAAGGCTGAACTTGACGCACAGATCCTTGAAAGCAGAAAGCAGGTTCTTGACGAAAGACGCAAGCTGGCTCAGACCGAAAAAGAACTGCACGTTATGCAGGACAAATACTCTGCCCTGACAGAAGAATTCGCAGAATTCAAAAAACAGGCGGCAGCAAAAATAGATAAAGCAAAGCACAGCGGCGGAACGATTGACCCCGCTCAGCTTGCAGAAATTTCCGCAAAAGCAAATGCCGATGCAAACGCTGTAATAAATGACGCTCAGAGCAAAGCAAACGAGATTATCACAGCCGCAAAGGCATATTTTGCCGATACAGTAAAGAAAACATACGATTACAAGCAGTCTGTGCTTGAAAAGGCAGACACATTCGCAAATGGCGTTACATCAGGTGCGGCGGCTGCTCCCGCAATAGATATTCAGACTGTTCTTGCCGGCATAACCGCCTCAGTAAATGAAGCCGTTGAAAAGGCACTTGCCGGAGCGAATGCCGTAAACGATGCAGTAGCAAAGGCTGTTGAAGATACAAAGGCTGTGAACGATGTACTCGCTAAGGCTGTTGAAGAAGCCTCACAGGCAGAAACAGCCACCGATAACACGGCTGACGTTCCCGAAGAAAAGCTGTCCGATGATGAGGAGCTTATCAACGCAAAGAGCGAGCTTGAAAATATCGGCGGACTTGACGAGAGCGAGCTTGACGCCTACGCTCCTATGGAAATCGAGCCGTATAACTTCGAGCTTAAGCTGGATATGCCGGCTCAGACGGACAATGACGATGACGACGATATGCTGACAGACAACAACGGTCTGCTCAGCTCATTTGAGATAGTTTCGGGTGACGATGACATTTCTGCGGATAACGTAGATACGGGCGATCTGCTCGTTGAGGAAACTCCTGCGGCAGATGATATAGCCGATCTGCTTGCAGAGGAGCCTGTTGTAGCATCTGCTCCCAAAGCCGATACTGCTCCTGTTGCGGATGATTTCACCGACCTTCTCGCAGAAGAACCTGCACCTGCTCCCGTAGCTAAGGCAGAATCTGCTCCTGCAGCCGATGATTTCAGCGACCTGCTCGCAGAAGAGCCTGCTCCTGCTCCCGCAGCTAAGGCAGAGCCTGCTCCCGCAGCCGATGATTTCAGCGACCTTCTTGCAGATGAGCCTGCACCTGCTCCCGCAGCTAAGGCAGAGCCTGCTCCTGCAGCCGATGATTTCAGCGACCTTCTTGCAGATGAGCCTGCTCCTGCTCCCGCAGCTAAGGCAGAGCCTGCTACCGCAGCTAAGACCGAACGGGCTGTCGACCGTAGCGGCGATAAACCTAAGGAAAAGCTGAATGAAAGTCGTTCAATGGGTGTAGCCGGCAAGGAAGAAAAGGTGAACGATCCCTGGAAGGATCTCGAAGCACAGATGAACGGCATGACGATCACTCCTCCCCCTGCACAAAAGCAGACGGACGATGACGGAATGACTTCTTCGTTTGACGATCCTACCGCTCCCGCAGCTTCCGCTAAGGAAGAAAAGATTGATATGTCCGATTATTCATCCATGCTCGGCGGAATTAACGACAATATGACCACCAACACGGCACAGTACGATCCTTCGTGGGATCTCAAGATGATGGAAGGTCTTAACGACAATGACGATGACGACGAGATGAGCTCGGATAATGTGGGATTCTTCGACCTTTAATCAAAAGTAAATATCATATGCCGGGAAGTGTATGCTTTCCGGCATAATAAATTCAATGCGAACAGGAGTACAAACTTGGAACTTAACACAAGCGAACTTAAAGAAAAGGCAAAAACGCTAAGAGCCGGCGACAAGATAGAACTGAGCGGTACTGTATACACCTCCCGCGACGCCGCACACAAGCGTATAAAACAGCTTATCGACGAAGGCGGAGAACTGCCCTTTGAAATAGACGGTGCGGCTATTTACTACGCAGGCCCGACCGGCACTAAAGAAGGTATGGCAATAGGCTCATGCGGTCCTACAACATCGGGCAGAATGGACCCCTACGCTCCCCTGCTGCTCGATATGGGGTTATCCGCAATGATAGGAAAGGGAGAACGCAAGCCTGCCGTAGTAGACGCCATAAAACGCAACGGTGCGGTATACTTCTGTGCCATAGGCGGTGCAGGCGCACTCGCCTGTCAGTGCATAACCGAGTGTGAGGTAATAGCCTTTGAGGATCTGGGCTGTGAAAGTGTGAAAAAGCTGACTTTCGACAAATTCCCTCTTATCGTTGCAATAGATGCTGTCGGCGGTAACATTTTTGAAACCGGCAGAAAGCAGTACGCAGAGGTCTGATTTAAGGATTTTTATATAAAATATCACGGCGTTTTTGAAGAACGAAAAAAATCGAAAAAAATTTTAAAAAAGTGTTGACAAACGCAAAGCGCTGTGATATAATATAAAAGTCGCTGATACAGAGCGACAAAAACAGAAAGATATGGCGGTATAGCTCAGTTGGCTAGAGCACTTGGTTCATACCCAGGGTGTCGTTGGTTCAAATCCGACTGCCGCTACCATTTCTACGGCCCGTTGGTCAAGCGGTTAAGACATCGCCCTTTCACGGCGGAATCATGGGTTCGATTCCCGTACGGGTCACCACAAAGCCTCGCAGAGAGATCTGCGAGGCTTTTGTTTTATGTTTTTCGGCAAAACAGATATTTAAGCATCTCGTTTTGTTGAATACCCGGATATTATATGTTATAATAACCTTAGGCACATAATCCGCCGTCAGCGGATTATGCCGTACAAAAGTACGACCGACAGATAACCGCCGGATATTTCCACTCTTTCAGAAGGAGGAGCAATTTATGAAAAAAACAATTAAGTTTGACAATATGCAGACAATCACAGTTATAACTAAAGAGAGCCCTGAACATTCAGTTTCAGCAAATGATGCCGAAATGGACAAAAGAGCCCGTGAAGCTGTAAGAGCAGCTATCAACCGTGCAACCACTTGTAAAAAACCGATTGCAATGTATGATAAGCAAAGGAAACAAGCATATATAGCAACACCCGACGGAGAGAAAAAATATGTCTGAAAGAAAACCGATGGTTCTTGTTTTTGCCGGTCCTAACGGTTCAGGTAAAAGTACCGTTACGACATATTTTGACAAGGTCGGCACATATACAAACGCTGATGATATTGTTGCGGCTACCGGAATGGATAATATGGAAGCGGCTCGTCTTGTCGATAAAATGAGATACCGATCTATTGAGCAAAAAGAAGATTTTACTTTTGAAACCGTTCTTTCTTCACACTATAAACTTGATATTCTGAAGAAAGCAAAAGAAGAGGGATATTTCATCAAGTGTTTCTTCATATTAACTGTAGATGCATCTGTAAACGTTGCCAGAGTGTCAGCCAGAGTTGCCTCAGGCGGACACAATGTTGATGAAAAATCAATCAGAGCACGGTATAGCAAATCTCTTGGCAACATTAAAGAACTTATGAAAATATGTGACATAATGCATGTTTACGATAATACAATCGAGCCTGTAAGGATCATACGAAAACACAAAGATGAAATTTCCATATATCCAAACGATTTGTGGAGCGAACAAATGATACTGAATTTACTTTGATTCTAAATGCAATCACGTCTTTTTTCTCTACTCTTTGCAATGAAAATTTGACATACCCATATCAAAAATCGGAATGCCCGTAAATATTGACATACCCATAAAAAAGTGATATAAATTAGTCGTAAAAGCAGATAATAATGTCTGTAATTTCTTATCATTCTACGGAGGTGTTTCAATTATGATGGGAAGACTGAGAGCGATGCGTGAGCCGCTCAAATATGTACAGGGCAGAGATGCACTGCTTAAATTTCACGAAGAAATGGGTTATATGGGCAAGCGCTGGCTGTTTGTATGCTCAAACAGCGGTTACAAGGCATGCCACGATAAAATAGAAAAGAGCTTTGAAGGGCTTGACGACTACAGACGTTATGAGATATTCGGCGGAATATCCAGCAACGGCGAAATAAATAAGATGAAGGCTATTGTAGAGCAGGACAACATTGATACGGTAGTAGCTGTAGGCGGCGGCAGTGCCGTTGATACAGCAAAGGCTACCGCATACTACAGCGGAAAGCACATTGTGATAGTGCCTACAGTTGCGGCTACGGATGCTCCCTGCACGGGACTTTCCGTAATTTACAATGATGACCACAGCTTCGATAAATATCTGTTCTACCCCACAAATCCCGACGCTGTAATGGTAGATACGACCGTTATCGCAAATGCGCCCGTCAAGTTCCTTATTGCAGGTATGGGCGATGCGCTCGGCACATATTTCGAGGGTCGTGCTTCTATCCGCACCGAATCCGCAAGCCTTGAGGGTACGGGCATCACAAGAGCGGGTCAGGCACTTGCTCGTCTTTGCTATGACACGCTCCGTGAATACGGCAAGCAGGCTATCGAGGCTTGTAAGGTACACGCCGTTACTCCCGCACTTGAAAATATCGTTGAAGCTAACGTTTACCTTTCAGGTGTCGGCGCCGATAACGTAAACTGCGCCGCCGCTCATTCATTCTACAACGGCGTTACTTCTCTCGGCATAAAGCACGCAGATCACGGCTGCTGCGTTGCACTTGGCACGCTTGTACAGCTTGTGCTTGAGGGTGCTCCTAAAGAGGAATTCAAGGAAGTTCAGGACTTCTGCCTTGAGGTCGGTCTTCCCGTAACGCTTGAAGAAATCGGTGTTACAACTCCTGAGCAGGTAAAGACTATTTCCGAGAACGCTTGTATCCCCGGCGAAACTATCCACAACCTCGCCGGCGATATACAGCCCGTTGAGCTGTATGACGCTATTATGCAGGCTGACGCTATGGGTAAGATTGCACTCGGCAAATAAGCATAACCGAATAACGAATAACAAAAATCACCGGCCCTTTAGCACTATGCGAAAAGGGTCGGTGTTTTGTTTTGCTGAGTATGCCGACAATGGCTTTAAGCCTTTCAATGTTTTAATATCGGCATAAAACAAAACCGCATCAGAACGATGCGGTTTTAATGGCTGGGGTGGAAGGATTTGAACCCTCGAAATGGCGGAGTCAGAGTCCGATGCCTTACCACTTGGCGACACCCCAATATTCTTTAAGTTATCACTGCCGTGACAACGTAGATTATTATATCACATTGAAAAGCCGATGTCAAGCATTTTTTGAAATATTTTTCGATTTTTTCGATTGTTTTTGTTTTCAGAATTACTGATAGTTATATTCAGAATAGTTTAAACATTCTGTCAATTTTTCTCCCCCATTTTGTTGACTATAAATATTCCTGCGCTGACCAGTACAAGAGCAATCAGCGACTCAAGGCGGAATGCCTGCTGTGCCTCTCCGAGCAGAAGCGCAGAAAGAAGTACACCGCAAACCGGGTTCATAAAGCCGAAAACAGCAATTTTCGATACGGGGTTGTACTTTAACAGCAGGCTCCAGATCGAGTAGGCACAAGCGGAAATAAACGCAAGATAAAAAAGCATCAGTACGGCAGGCAGGGGTGATTCAGGCAGAGTTATGCTGCCGCCTGCAAGTAATCCGATAACGGTCATGACCGCACCGCCGAGCAGAAATTGCCAGCCGCTGAGCATCATAGTGTCGGTGTCTTTGGAAAAGCGTTTTATAAGCACGGAGGAAATCGCATAGGCAATGGTGGAAATAAGAATAAAGCCATCTCCTGTAAGGCTGAATCCGCTGAGCAGAGAGCGGTCGAGATTTATAACTACTATTCCTGCAGTGCCAAGCACACAGCCGATAAGCTTGAATTTTGTCAGCTTTTCAAGGCGAAAAACAAGCGATGAGATAAGTATGCACACAAACACGCTCATGCCCTCAATGACGGAAGATTTCACGCCGCTTGTATTGGCAAGTCCGATATAGAAGAACAGGTACTGTAAAATCGTCTGCGTAAGGCTCAGTGCCGCTACCTTCGGCAGTTCCTTGATTTTCGGAACAAGCGGTTTTTTGTGTATTATGCTTCCTGTTATAATAACCATAATTCCTGCTGTGAAAAAACGTATCCCTGCAAAAAGTATCAATGACATTGGTTGTGAAGTGTCAACGCCAAAAAGCCCGTACCCGATTTTTACGCAGGGAAAAGCACTGCCCCACAAAGCAGAGCAGAATATTGCTAAAATTGCAGCTATCCAAGTTTTTGTCAAAATATCGGCTTTCATACTGACCTCGTTATATGCACAAAATAAGCGGTGTATCTTCGGCACAAACGCACAGACACACCGCTATATATTTTATCACTCTGAAAGAACAAGGTCAATACTGTTTTTTCTGATATTCCGACAGCGTTGCGGATTTCGTTGCGGAACGCACAGCATCATCCGGAATGTTATCTGCTGAGCCGCATTGCAATCACCGATATATCGTCGCTCTTTTCGTCACCGGCATAGAATCTGGCGGTATTGGCGACTTCTTTAGAGAATTCCTTAAGGTCGGGCTGTTTATCCATCTCCCTGTAAAGCCATTTCTCATTCAGCTCTGCACCGTCGCTTGTCATAACTATCATATCCCTGCTTCCTATCGTAAACGTTCTCCTGTCGTAGACAGGCTCGTCCTTTACTCCTATCGGCAAGCCCTTACAGCCTATGGTGACAAAGCGGTTTCCGCACTTGATATAAGTGTTGGCACTGCCTGCCTTGTATAAGTCTATCTTTCCGCTGTAAAGGTCGACAGCACATATTTCAAGAGTAGCAAAACTCTCATCGGAGGATTTGCACACAAGCGATGTATTGATCACGCTGATTGCCGCCTCTACTCCGACACCTGCCTGCAAAAGACGTATGAGCATTGCGCAGGCAAACGATGAGTCCACTCTCGCTCTGCCTCCGCTGCCCATACCGTCCGATAATACAACATACGCTGTACCGTTCTTATCTATGAAGCTCTCGTAATAATCGCCGCAGGCAGTACCCTCCGTCTTGCTTATCTGACATATTTCAACATCAAGCGTGTAGGTGGTTCCCGAAAAAAGACTCAGTTTACACGCCCCTCCGACACGGCTCAAGGTCGGCAAATCAAAGCGGCGGCGAAAAGCAAGCGTCATTGCCTCGCATATATCCTGCTTTGATGCGAAAAAACCGGTATCGGAATATGCCTCGACAAACATTCTTCCCTGCTCGCCAAGCTCCACATTCACTGCGTCTGCATCTTCACAGCCGAGCTTCGACAACACATTGCTGGCGGTTTTGTTGTACTGAGGCTCAATCTCTCCGCTGTTTTCGATCTCATCGGATAACTGTGAGAGAATCTGCTCCGTTGCCGACAGCTGAGCCGTCAGGATATTACGCATACGGGCAATTCTTCGTTTTTCCGTACTGCTCGCTACATAAACATCACACAGCCTGCGGATTTTGTCAATCAGTTCCTGCTTTTTAGGGCATCGTGCGCTTAAAGGCTCAGAAAAAGCATCCTGACCCACACTTTCACCGGACTTTACCATATTCGTAATCTTCGCAAACTGTTTAATGCTGTCGCCGTACTCCTTGCCCCAGCATTGCATATTATACCTGCACTTACGGCATATTTCGTCACAGGCTGTATTGTACACCCAGCTTATATCGCTTCCTATATTATTATCCAGCTTTTCGGCAGTGATACCGACCGTTCTTCTGACCTCGGCAATCGCACCTCCCGCAAATTTCAGCCGTTTTGAAAACAGTTTTCTGACGCTGTTTTCGCCCGCTTTAACTCTGGCAATATCGCCCTGCTCGGCTGTAAGCTTTGCAGGTAACAGCATAAAGACCGCCGACGACATGAATATGCAGGCAACAACGGCGAGCTTTGAATTATCCATTCCGAACAGCGCAGTGCCAAGCGTTGCGGTCAGCACAAATCCTCCTGCGGCACTCAGCTTTCTTCCGCCGCTGAACATACCTCCGACAGCCGCCGCAGGAGCAACAACAGCCGCAAGAAAAGCATAGTCGGCTGTGGCAACCGCACACCCGAGTGCAGACACCGCACCGCACACAGCACCTGCTCCCCTGCCGTACTTCATAGCACTGCAAAGAGAAAGGCAGGATGCGAAAATTATTCCTATATTGAAGATGCCGACGCTGTAGTGCGAAAGTATACCGGACACTATAGCACAGCCGCCCAGAACGCAGATAAAGCTGAGAGGATCGCTGCGGACGGTTATCTTTGCTATCTCACGCTTTTCGGCAAGCCGTGACAAGCGTAAGGCTACAACCGCACCTCCGCCTGCCATGACCGAAAGAATGATGCAGTTCATCACCTCGCTTACGGTAGACGATGTGAGAAAATTCGCCGCAAAAACAGAGCCTGCCGCCGTGACAGCCGATACTATCTCAGACACGGCTGATTTTCTGCGTGAAACTATCATACGGATGGCAACAACGGAAAGCAGAGCCGATGTAACAGTAACGCCGTCGGTATAATTACCGCCGAGAATATAGCCTGCCACGCTTCCCACAAATGCGCTGATACAGTCGATTCCGCTCATAGCCGCCGCAAACGATGCCGCAAACGGCGATGGCTTTCCGAGCACTGTACTCATTGAAATTACCGCCGCCGCTATCATTACAGCCGTACATCTTATTACCGAATGTTCACGGATATTTATCTTATCCTTTGTTACTGCCCTTGACATTTCAAACTTCCTTTCGCAATCAGACATCAGTCACCGACTATGTAATTATTTTACAGTTGTCCGACAGCGTTTTTTGTCGCAACGGGTAATGATATTACGCAAAAGAAAGGAGGTGCTGTCGTTTACGGTATAATGCGATTTCAAGCGATTATTTTCGGTAAGATTTTCTGCTGAGCGCCGACATAAACAACGCCGAAAGGTTGTGATTGTTATTTGTTTATCTTTACAATTTTTGTTGTTGAACATTCACAAAAGAGATTGTAAAAGCTTGATTTTGTACAATAAAAATGTTAATCTAATAATAAGGAAGTATTTCTTGATGCAAGAACAGGAAGTCAACACAAGAAACAAAACAACATAATAAGAAAAACGGGGTGAACTATCGTGAAAAAACTTACTAAAACAGCAATTCTAATCTTATCGGCACTTATGTTATTCGGTTGTACGGACAACAACGCACAGAGCGGTGCAGGAGATACTACACCGACTGTGGAAAATTCGGTTACTGACAGTAAAAATGAAAGCTCGGCTACAGAAAACAGCTCTGCAACTGATAATACAAGCAAGGAAAGTGAAGAAAACCTTGTAAAGAATATCGAGGGGTATCAGACGTTTTCTTACGATAAGGACAAATACGAGATTACAAACGACTACATATATTGTAACATACGTTATTCCATATATGATATGTTTACTCCTGTTGAGCCGAATCTTGATGACTTGTATAAAGAAAC
>ULRF01015092.1_pt1 | contig 25911 bp, 20 predicted proteins | sample 1955131 | NCBI WGS metagenome assembly ULRF01 (sample SAMEA4835673, study PRJEB28245) | human gut metagenome | biome: gut microbiome; material: fecal sample | place: Denmark | collected 2008
AGGAAGAAGAACATTCATCTGTAATGCGCTGGCTCTCGGTATTCCGGCACAGGTTGTAATGAAATGGACAGGACACAGTGATTATAAAGCCATGAAGCCCTACATTGACATAGCCGATGATATTAAGGCTAATGCAATGAACAAGTTTAACCAACTATAAAAGTATCAGTCTGTTTCACAGATTATCCATTATTAGAGTTATCTTTGTTAAGTAATAGTTAGTAATATGGAAAATAACAACGAACATAATATAAAGAAAGGTCATTTTGATGCCTTTGTCCATGCTGTCGGTTCGGAAATAGAACAGGCACAAGTCCGGCTCATTACCGCAGCCAATGCCCAGATGTTGTTCCATTACTGGAAAATGGGCAATTATATACTGTACCACCAAAACCTGCATGGCTGGGGTGGTAAAATTATCAAGAAGTTGGCACAGGCAATCAGATTCAATTATCCTGAAAAGAAGGGATATTCGGAGCGTAATCTTACTTATATGTGCCAGTTTGCTCGTTTATATCCGTTAAATGTACTTCGTAGTTTTATTGAAGTAGATTCAATACTGTCAGTCCCTAATATTCAAAACATTACTAATGAAGTCCTTAAACTCAACAGCGGGCAATTTACGCAGGAGCTTACTGCGCAAATACAATCAGCTGATAATCAATCTTTAGAAATTACGCAGGAGGTTCCTGCGCAATTTCAGAATGTAGCAAAAACAGTAGCAACCATCTATAAAATAAAAATAGAGGATATAGAAGATTTATTCTTGGCGTCACCGATTGCAAGAATAAATTGGGCAAGCCATATGGTCATACTCAATAATCCGCTACCATTGGGCGTAAGGTATTGGTATATGAAACAATCTGTAGAAATGGGTTGGAGCAGTAATGTGCTGAAAATGCAGATTGAAAGCAATCTGTATGACAGACAAATCAAGAGTAACAAGGTAAACAACTTCACTGCCACACTTCCGGCACCTCAAAGCGATCTTGCCAATTATCTGTTAAAAGACCCGTATATCTTTGACTTGGCAGGAGCAAAGGAAAAGGCTGAAGAAAGGGATATAGAAGAACAGTTGGTAAAGCATGTAACCCGTTACTTGCTGGAAATGGGTAACGGCTTTGCTTTTGTTGCCAGACAGAAACATTTCCAGATTGGGAACAGCGACTTTTTCGCCGACCTGATTCTATATAATATCAAGCTTCACGCCTATGTTGTCGTGGAATTGAAAGCAACGCCATTCAAACCGGAATATGCAGGGCAGTTAAATTTCTATATCAATGTTGTAGATGATAAACTGAGGGGAGAAAATGATAACAAGACCATCGGTCTTTTGCTGTGCAGGGGTAAGGATGAGGTCGTGGCACAATATGCCTTGGCTGGATATGACCAGCCGATAGGTATCAGCGACTATCAGTTGAGCAAGGCAGTACCCGAAAATCTGAAATCTGCCCTACCGAGTATAGAAGAAGTGGAAGAAGAACTGACCTTATTCCTTGACAAGGACAAGAACCCTTAATATTAAAGTATATGGCAGGAAAGATACAGACGATGATTCCCCAATACGGAGAACTCAACAGAATATACAGAGACTATATAGATAATTACGCATTCTCTTTTGACAAGCAGAAATTCATATCGGATTTCTATCGAGAGTATAATGACATGAAATCCTTTGAAGCCGCCATACTTGAACTGGTACTTGACAGGCAAAAAGAGCAATACATCTTGATACTAAACAGCCTGAAAACCGAAATAGAAAAGAGCATACAGGCTTATGAGACACGCCCGTTAAGTGACAGAGCCATAGAACGTGCTTGCTATCAGCACATGGAAAGGCATTCTCAGGAAATTGAAGCCCAGCTGGATGTAACAAGAAGTCTGAGCAAGCCGCTGAATGAAGCCAACAACAGGTATGATTCCATTGGTTACAGGGAGCATACAGCCGAAGAGGAAAAACAGGCAGAGAAAGAATATGAACGCTGCAAGGCTGAATATGAAAGGGAAAAAGCCAAACTGAACAAACTCTATGACCAGCAAAAGGCTGCAAGAACAGAGGCATTCCAATATATGAAGAACTGTTGTTCGGACATATACCGTCAAAGCAGCCTTTTTCTGGATATATTAAAGAAATACATTCCTGACGGGAAGCAGCAGGACGAACCGGGCAAACCAATCAGTCAGCAGGAAACAACAGAAGAACAACAGGAATATTTCAGCATGAAATTACTTTCGCTCATTCATGAGGTGTGCATAGGAGAACAGTTCGAAGAAATTTCCGCACCGGATTTCTATGCCAATATGAATCTTCACCCCTGCAACTGTAAGCTGAAAATAAAACCGAGAGAGAAAATACGTGTATGCTATCTGATATTCCTGATGAGCGAGAAACTCTCCAAACAGAACAGGGACAAATGGAAGGACGGAATACTGAAACTGCTGGATATTGACGACAGCTACTACAAATCCAAATACAAGGAGCCTGTTTCTGATTTTCCCAGTGACAGCAACCAGAATTTTGCCAAGGAAATGGAACATATATTCAGATAATCCGTGATATATCCTGATACTTTACGAAAGTTCCACTTTTACCACTCAAAATAATTTTTGAGTGGTATTTTTATTTTCTGACATTCAATAAGATACAATGATATTCGGCTTATATCATCCCCATCCTTACCACTCATAACCCTACCTAATTTTGCATCGTTCGAGAACAGAAATAGCAGCCAGTGCGCAGGGCTGATTGTTTAACGACTAAATAGATTGGACGATGACAAATATCCAAGAATTATTATCAAAACCCGTCTGGCAGATGACAGGAGAAGAATTCATATTCCTGAGTAAGCACGCTTCAGGTCAGGCCGAAGCATTGCCGCAACCCGTTATAGACACGGAAAAGAAGTATGTGTACGGAATACTCGGTATAGCCAAACTGTTCGGGTGCAGTCTGCCCACTGCCAACCGCATAAAGAAAAGCGGTAAGATAGACAAGGCTATTACCCAGATAGGGCGCAAGATTATCGTAGATGCAGAATTGGCTCTTGAACTTGCCGGGAAGAAAACAGGAGGACGGAAATAATGGGAGGTATGCTTATGGACTATATGAAAGAAATAAAGGAGATTTCGGCAGAACAGGCAATAATCCTTTGGCAAGCTTCACGCCTGAGCCTGTCGAAAATCTACGAGAAAGCACCTGAGATTCTAAAAGTGCAAGGTTCGGTCATTGGTACACTGGGCAATTTCAGTGCATCCATCGGCAAAGCCAAGAGTAAAAAGACTTTCAATGTATCGGCTATCGTAGCCGCCGCATTGAAAAACGGTACGGTACTGCGGTATGTTGCGGAACTACCGGAAGAAAAAAGAAAGATTCTTTATGTGGACACGGAACAAAGCCCTTATCACTGTCTGAAAGTTATGAAACGTATTTTACGACTGGCTGGTCTTTCTGATGACAGGGACTATGAACATTTGGAGTTTCTCGCTTTGAGGAAATACACACCCGAACAGCGTATCAGGATTGTCGAACAGGCTATCTATAATACACCGGACATAGGGCTTGTAGTCATAGACGGCATCCGTGATATGGTATATGACATCAACAGTCCGGGAGAATCGACACGCATCATATCCAAGCTGATGCAGTGGACGGATGACAGGCAGATACATATCCATACGATACTCCACCAGAACAAAGGCGATGAAAACGCAAGAGGTCATATCGGTACGGAGCTGAACAACAAGGCGGAAACCGTGCTTCTTGTGGAAAAGGATAAGGGCAACGGAGACATAAGCAATGTTTCAGCCATGCACATCCGTGCAATGGATTTTGAGCCTTTCGCATTCCGTATCAACGACAATGCATTGCCTGAACTCATAGAGGGGTACAGACCAGAAGCGAAGAAACCCGGAAGACCGGAAGAGGAAAAGTTCGACCCTTACAGGCATATTACCGAACAGCAGCACCGTATAGCATTGGAAGCGGCTTTCGGGCTGAAAGAGGAATACGGCTACAAGGATCTGGAAACCGCCTTAGTCAAGGCATATATGTCGGTAGGTGTAAAACTGAACCATCAAAAGGCGGTATCACTTATTACCATGCTCCGGAACAAACGGATGATAGTACAGGAGAACGGCAGGAAATACACGTTCAAGCCGGACTTTCACTATTAGACCGTCTAACCTGTAACCACTTCACTTTATTCGGCTGGTTTATATATTAAGGATAAAGCGAAGCGATTGCAGAAAATGTAAAACCGCTTCACTTTATTACCGTGTCCTATATATACGAAAATAAAGTGAAGTGATTATACAGACCGTACTTCATAAAAAGGTACGGGCGAAAAGAGAAATAAATATTCCAACCATTATTCAAATACTCATCTTATTATGGATATACAGACAGCAAAACAAATCAGGATAGCGGATTTTCTGTACAGCTTGGGACATTCTCCCGTCAAACAGCAAGGTATCAACTTGTGGTATAAATCCCCGTTACGGGAAGAGACAAAACCCTCGTTCAAAGTAAATACCGAACGCAATCAATGGTATGATTTTGCAATCGGTAAAGGTGGAAATATCATCGCACTGGCAGAGGAACTCTACTGTTCCGATTATGTGCCTTATCTTCTACAGAAAATTGAGGAGCAGACACCACACATACGTCCCATATCTTTCTCTTTTGGCAAGCAATCATTTTCCGAACCGAGTTTTCAGCAATTGGACATTGTACAGCTGGCTTCTCCTGCCCTGCTTGCCTACCTACAGGAAAGAGGGATAAACACGGCACTGGCGAAAAGAGAATGTAAGGAAGCCCGTTTCACCCACAACGGCAAACGGTATTTCGCCATTGCCTTTCCGAACATATCGGGCGGATATGAAATTCGCAACCGATATTTCAAGGGATGTATCGCACTGAAAGAAATATCCCATATCAGACAGTCAGGAAAGCCAAGGAGTAGATGTTACGTTTTTGAGGGATTTATGGATTACCTTTCCTTTCTTTCCTTAAGGCTGGAAAGCTGTCCGCAATCACCCGACTTCGACAGACAGGATTACATGGTTCTTAATTCCGTAGCCAATGTTTCCAAAGCAATCTATCCGTTGGGAAGCTATGAGCGCATCCACTGTTTCTTTGACAATGACCGTGCAGGAATGGAAGCAATACAGCAAATCCGAAAGGAGTATGATGCTACCCGGTATATACGTGATGCCTCGCAAATCTACAGTGGATGCAAAGACCTGAACGAATATTTGCAGAAACGAATAGCCGATAGGAAAGAGCAAGCGCAATCTGTCAAAAAGAGGAATGATATGCCATCCAAGAAACCGAAAGGCTTCCGGTTATAGCCCACTATAACTACACGCTTCGCTTTCGTAGTTGTGGGCTCTCCCGAGGGGATTAGGGCTTTGCCCTAATGACCTACTCAGGGCGTTTCTCCCCTGAGAATCCCGAGCAAAGGCTTTTGCAGAAGTGCAAAATGCAGACCTTCTCTTTGCAATCTCCGCTTATGGGTTACACCCCTAAGAACCCTGTGCGGTTATGAGCGGACAACAGAATATTTTATCAACAATCCGAATCAAAATTTAAGAATATGGCAACAAAATCAAGCATACACATCAAGCCCTGCAGAGTCACATCAAGCGGGGCCCATAACCAAAGAACAGCAGAGTATATGCGCAATATCGGCAAGTCTCAAATCTACATAGTACCCGAACTTACTGCCGGTAACGAGCTGTGGATAAATCCCAACTTTGGCAACCCCGACCTGCAGGCGCACTATGACTACATCAAACAGATAGTTAAAGAGAAGACCGGACGAGCTATGCAGGAGAAGGAGCGTGAACGAAAAGGCAAGAACGGGAAAATTACCAAGGTGGCTGGATGCTCACCAATCCGTGAGGGAGTATTGCTCATCAGACCGGATACAACACTGGCAGATGTACGAAAGTTTGGTGAGGAATGCCAAAGACGCTGGGGCATCACACCGCTGCAAATCTACCTGCATAAGGACGAGGGACACTGGCTTAGCGGACAGCCAGAATCCGGTGATAGGGAGAGTTTCCAAGTCGGTGAAAAGTGGTTCAAACCCAATTATCATGCCCACATCGTTTTCGACTGGATGAACCACGATACAGGCAAGAGCCGAAAGCTCAATGACGAGGATATGACAGAAATGCAGAGTTTGGCATCCGACATTCTCCTGATGGAGCGCGGACAATCAAAGGTTGTTACGGGCAAAGAACATTTGGAGCGGAACGATTTCATCATTGAGAAACAGAAAGCCGAACTGCAACGCATGGATGCTGCAAAACGGCACAAAGAAGAACAGATAGCTCTTGCTGAACAGGAACTTAAACAGGTGAAATCAGAAATACGCACTGACAAGTTAAAGAAGACAGCCACCAATGCTGCCACCGCCATAGCAAGCGGTGTCGGTTCTCTTTTCGGCAGCGGAAAGTTGAAAGATTTGGAACAAGCCAATGAAAAATTGCGTCAAGAAGTTGTCAAGCGTGATAAAGGTATTGATGAATTAAAAGCCAAGATGCAACAAATGCAGGAACAGCACGGCAAACAGATACGCAATCTTCAAGGAATACACAATCAAGAGCTTGAAGCCAAAGACAGGGAAATTTCCCGGCTTAACACCTTGCTTGAAAAGGCATTCAAGTGGTTTCCGATGCTTAAAGAGATGCTGAGAATGGAAAAATTGTGCGCTGCCATCGGATTTACTAAAGATATGATTGACAGACTTTTGACAAAGAAAGAAGCCATACAATGTAGTGGCAAAATTTATTCTGATGAACACAGGCGGAGGTTTGACATCAAAAACAATATTTTCAGAGTTGAGAAAAGTTCAATTGATGATAATAAATTGGTGCTGACAATAAACAGGCAGCCAATAAGCGAATGGTTCAAGGAACAATGGGAAAAGTTAAGACGAGGTTTGCGACAATCCGATGAAGAGGCAAGAAAAAGCAGAGGATTGAAGTTTTAATAGTTGCTTATATTGTATCATATGAAAAAGTAGTATTTTTGTTGCCGTATTTGTTTGAGGTTATGAATAACAATATTTTGTAATATATAATGTAACAAATTACTATATTCACTAAACTTATAGTTACTTATTTTTAATGAACATATATAAATAATACAATGAAGAAAAAGACAAAACGTAATTTGATTATCATAACGGTATTGATAGTCTTAATTGGTGTGGGAACTACTTGGTTTGTTTATCCGTTTATCCGTTATAGCTCACATATATTTGCCTACCGTTTAACCCTACCAGAAAGTGCGTGCTATAAATTTCCGATTCAATACAGCAAAAAGGGTTGGTTCTTGATTGATTGTATCATCAACGGTGAGCATAAAGTTCCTCTACGTTTCGACACTCAAGCGACAAGCCTTATGCGCGAAGATTCTATCCAAGCGTACGGCGGTGAATACTGGGGGAATCTGCCGATTGAAAGTACCAATGCGTATCAAGAAGGATTTTCTCCTGAGTTGTACACATTTACTTCCATTTCTTTTGGTGAAACAAGTATCCAAGAACCGATGTTTAACAGCATACGTAAGGATAACATAATATATGACGTAATAGGCGAAGGTATTTTCGGTACTGACATGTTAGCTATCGGTACGTGGAAATTTGATACGGAAACAGGTATGATGACACTTTTCCATTCCAACAACAGAAATATGTTGGCAAAAGAAATAATAGGAATGAGCTATTTCCCTCAGGGGCTTCGCGAAGATTCTATTCCTGTTTATATCGAAGGAATAAATGAAAAAATAAGTTTTACACTCGATTTGGGTTATGCAGGAGTATTGGAGATAAACAATGCACTTGCAGATCGGCTGAAAATGTACTTCCATTATGAAGAAGAAATCACACAGCACGGAGAAGAATTAACAGATACACTCTCTATTTTCAAAGTCCCTGTTACGATTGCCGGAACACGGGTTGATTCATGTGAGGTAGTTAATAGCCGCGTGGTGAATGCCAACTATATTGGAGCTAAATTTATGCACCAATGCAATTTTGTATTACATTATTCTCTTGATGAGCATGGCAAGCCAAACAAAGACCTCTACCTGAAAGTAAGAAAATAAGCAAGATTAATATTAGTAGATAAGGTAATCGCTGTAGATAGAGGGGTTATCGATTCATGCATCATGTCCGTATTAAGCGGCAAATTAGAAACATATATCTGACAAGCAGAGAGCCTTACTTTGGAGATAGAGCGTAATAGAAAGGAAAATTTTAGCATCATCAGAGAAACATTTTTCAAAACAACAATACCTTAAGGTAGAATTGCATTGCAAAAGCATTCTGCTTCAATTTTTGGGTGTAAAAAAGGGTGTAAATCTTGTAATTACTTGATTTACACCTTTTATGGCGGAGAGAGAGGGATTCGAACCCCCGGTACAGTTACCCGTACACCGCATTTCGAGTGCGGCCCGATCGACCACTCCGGCATCTCTCCAATATGTTCGGACTCTTTCAGCCCCTTTACCTTTCGGCCTCTCAGCCTCAGCGTTTCCCGTTCACCCCAACACGACTGCCGCAAGGCTAATCAGCAGGGCTCTCGGGTTAACGGTGTGCAAAGATAAGAACTTTTATTTTATGTTGGAACATGTGGGAGGACTTTTTTTGATTTTAATCCCAAAAATGGCTCGGATATTGAGTTTCGCACGATAAAATTGACTACTTTTGCATTATAACGTGACGGTGTGTGAGACCGTACGCCAGCCCCGGCATCAGCGCCCGCCGGCGGCGAGCGAAACGTTCCGCCCGCCACACATAATAAACATGCCCGAAAATACGTTTTGGGTATAGGAGGAAATATGTTTTTTACAACAATAAACCTATGTGCGCTATGAAGAACTTGAAAGCATTATTGGCACTGATCCTTGCGGCCGCAGCCGCAACAGGATGCACCACTGCCTACTACGGTTCCAAGGGCAGCGGTTTCGACGACCTCTACGCTACGCACGACAGGGTGGCCATCGCAAACAAGCAGAAGGCTGAAGCCGAAGCCCGTCAGGCCGAGGCCGAGGCCCGCAAAGCCGAATGGGAGGCCATGCTGGCCGAGGCTCAGGCCGACGCCGCCGAGAAACAATATACATCGGGTCAGACGGACTCGGCAGTTCCGCATGTCATAGTCCTCGAGGACGACCAGCCCGAGAGTTTCGTGGCCGACACCTACGAGAGCGCCTATGCGCGCCGTCTGCGCGGCTTCACCTCGCTCTCGTACCGCATGCCCTCGAGCTATTACAACCTGCGTTACAGCGGCGCCTACACCTTCGCCACGGCATACGACCCGGCATTCTACAACGTCATGGTCTCGGGTGACGAAGTGTGGGTGGAGCCCAAGTACATAACCTCGATGTTCGGCACGTGGGGCGCCACGAACGCTACGGCAGCGCTCTACTCGCCGTGGTACTTCGGCTGGAGCACCTACGATCCGTGGTACTACTCGTGGTGGGGATATCCACACTACTCGTGGTGGGACTGGAACTGGAACATCTGCTACGGCTGGCGCTGGGGCTACGACCTCTGGTGGGGCTGGGGCGGTATATATTCGCCGTGGTACTATCCTCACTGGGGCGGCCCGTACTGGGGCTGGGGTCCCCACTGGGGCGGACACTGGGGCGGCCCGCATTGGGGCGGTCATTGGGGCGGCCCGCATGTGGGTGCATGGAATGACGGCTACCGCTACCGCGGCGGCAACTACTACGGCTCGCGCAACAACTCGACGCTCGGCGGCCGCGGAAACTCTACGGGCGGATCGTTCGTAAACCGCGGGTCGGGATACTCGACACCCTACCGTTCACCCTCGTCGGGCAATGTCTACGGCGGTTCGCGCGGCTCGCGCGGCGGCCAGACGCTCAACTTCAACAACAACGACCCGGGACGCAGTTCGGGATCTGTCGGGCGCGGCACGGTAACCATACGCGACCGTCAGAACTCCGCATTCGACCGCAACAACAGTTCGTCGCTGCGAAACAACAACTCGTCGCTGCGCAACAACAACACCTCGCGCGAGCGTGACAATTCGCTGTTCCGCAACAACAACAATTCGTCGTTCAACAACAACTCGTCGTTCAACTCCAACCGCGGCGGCTCATACGGATCGGGCTTCTCGGGCGGCGGCACCCGCGGCGGTGGCGGAAGCACCGGCGGCGGTGGCGGCTCTCGTGGCGGCGGCGGTTCACGCGGACGCTAACGGAGCGAAAGGCAGACATCGCTGCTCATACTCACAACAGCAGAGCTGACTCGTTCGAAAAGCAGAGATCAACCTACACGATATCCTGCCGGGCGGCGCCCCGACGGTCCCGCCCGGATATCGGGATATGCGGCATACACTTTGCGGCTACGAGGCCGTAAAGGGATTTTTAATCTAACGGATCATAACGACCCAAAAGAGTTTGACAATGAAACGCGTAATGAAAACAGCCCTTGCGGCCGCCATGCTCCTAATGACCGGTACGGCATCGGCACAATACAAGTTCGGAGGTCTGATGATGGACCACGACGGCATGATGTCGAACGACATGTACACCCTCTCGCAGGTGAACTTCGGGTTCGGCACCGCCCGCTCGATGGGTATGGCCGGGGCCTTCACCTCGCTCGGCGGCGACATCGCCTCGATAGGCATCAACCCCGCGGGTCTGGGTATGTACCGCCACAACGATATCTCGATAACGCCCATGCTGAGCTTCCAGCGCTCGCAAAACAGCGCCCCCGACTGGGGTGACAACTCCCTGACGCGCGCAGCCATGAGCAACGTGGGTGCCGTGCTGAACCTCTACGAGGGGGCCTCGTCTCACGTGGTGAGCTTCAGCGTCGGCATAGCATACAACCGTGTGGCCGACTTCAACTACAACTACGGTTACTCCTCATCGAGCGCGCCCTCGTCGTCGCCCTACCGATCGATAGCCGACGCCTTCTCGCGCATGATGGGCCAGAGCCGTCTGTTCCCCTCGGACACCGGATCGCTCAACTACGGATACGGCGACGCCTACTTCTGGGGCGGCATTCTGGCATACAACGCCTTCCTGCTTGACGTAGGCACCGACGAGTATGGCGATTACTGGACTACGGCCGGACGTCTCGGCGTCAACGCAGGCGTCGGACATACGGTGAACGAGCAGAGCCGTGGCTCGATCGGCGAGTATGACCTCTCGTTCGGCATGAATATCGACAATCTGGTCTACGTGGGTGCGACGCTCGGCGCGCAGGATGTAGACTGGCGCCGCCAGCTATACTACGGAGAGGATTACCTCTACAACGGCCAGACCCCCGTCGCAAGTGACGGCACGCCGCTGCAGAACCCCGCTCAGTGGATGGACTACAATCAGGCGATCAAGGTATCGGGTACGGGCATAAACCTCAAGCTGGGAGTCATCGTCCGCCCGACCGACGGGCTGCGTCTGGGCATGGCCATACATACGCCGACATACTATATCCTCAACCGCAAGTATCAGGCATACATGGCATCGAACTTCAACGACCGCGGCGACACCACCCCCTCGCTCGAGGATGTGTCTCCATACACGTGGGACTTCGTGTCGCCCACGCGACTGATGTTCGGCGCCTCGTACACCTTCGGCAAGATGGCCGTCATCTCAGTCGACTACGAGCGCGACTGGTACAACGGCATCCGCGCCAAGGACCTGCCTTCGGGATTCGACCTCTCGCTGCAGGACTACCGCTCGGAGTTCACCTCGAACTTCAAGGGCTCGAATACGCTGCGTGTGGGTGCCGAGGTCAAGCCCCTGCCCAACGTTGCGCTGCGCGCAGGCTACGGCTTCGCCGGCTCGATGCTGCGCAACCCCAAGGAGTGGTACTACAACACGCCGCTGACCTATCAGACAACCTGCTACTCGGCCGGTGTGGGCTTCGCCATCGGCGGCTTCACGATAGATCTGGCATACCAGTATCTCGACACCAAGAATACGTCATACTACCTCTACTACGCTCTTAACGCCGCAACCGGCATGATGGATACCGCAAGCCCCGTCTACTCGACCGACTACACGCGCCACTACGCCATCCTGACCCTCGGATACAAGTTTTAGGGTGCGGGAGCAGGCCGATCCCCTCACGCGGAGCATCGCCACGGCAAAGGCCGCGTAAGGCCGCGTGAAGAAAATAGGGGTGCAATGACACTCGTTACACAAAAAATGGTTACTTTTGTCAGCCGGACACGAGTAACCTTTTTTTGTGTCCGCGAAAACGTTACGACTATAACAGCTAAAGGATATGGCAGTAGAGCTTAAAGATCTCACCAAAGTCGAGGAGAACTACTCGAAGTGGTACAACGACCTTGTGGTCAAGGCCGGTCTGGCCGAGAACTCGGCCGTAAGAGGGTGCATGGTAATCAAACCCTACGGATACGCTATCTGGGAGAAGATGCAGCACGTGTTGGACAATATGTTCAAGGAGACGGGGCACCAGAACGCATATTTCCCGCTCTTCATTCCCAAATCGTTCTTCTCGCGCGAGGCACACCATGTCGAGGGCTTCGCCAAGGAGTGCGCCGTAGTCACGCACTACCGCCTGATGAACGACCCCAACGGCAACGGCGTGGTTGTTGACCCCGACGCCAAACTCGAGGAGGAGCTCATCGTACGCCCCACCTCGGAGACCATCATCTGGAATACATACAAGAACTGGATCACCTCATACCGCGACCTGCCGATCCTCTGCAACCAGTGGGCGAATGTCGTACGCTGGGAGATGCGTACGCGTCTGTTCCTGCGTACGGCCGAGTTCCTCTGGCAGGAGGGACACACGGCGCACGCCACGCGCGAGGAGGCCGAGGCTGAGGCCATGAAGATGATAAACGTCTACAAGACCTTCGCCGAGGAGTGGATGGCGCTGCCCGTCATCGTGGGCCACAAGTCTCCCAACGAGCGTTTCGCCGGCGCCGAGGATACGCTCACGATCGAGGCCCTGATGCAGGACGGGAAGGCCCTGCAGAGCGGTACGTCACACTTCCTCGGACAGAACTTCGCCAAGGCTTTCGACGTCACGTACACCACGCGCGAGGGCAAGCAGGAGTATGTGTGGGCAACATCGTGGGGAGTGTCGACACGCCTTATGGGCGCCCTTATCATGGCACACTCGGACAACAACGGTCTGGTGCTGCCGCCGAAGCTCGCACCCATACAGGTGGCTATGGTGCCCATATACAAGGGCGCCGAGCAGCTCGCCACCATGACCGAGAAGATGGAGGCCATAGCCGCCGACCTGCGCGCACGCGGCATCAGCGTCAAGGTCGACACGCGCGACAACGTACGTTCGGGCTTCAAGTTCGCCGAGTATGAGCTCAAGGGCGTGCCCGTACGTCTGGCTCTCGGCCCGCGCGATCTGGAGAACGGCACCATCGAGCTGGCACGCCGCGACACCCTCACCAAGGAGACCGTGCCGCAGCAGGGCCTCGCAGACCGCATAGTCGACCTGCTCGACCAGATACAGAAGAACATCTACCGCAAGGCGCACGACTTCCGCTCGTCGATGATCACGCGCGTCGATACGTGGGACGAGTTCATCGACACGCTCAACAACAAGGGCGGTTTCATCTCGGCACACTGGGACGGCACCGTCGAGACCGAAGTGGCCATCAAGGATGCCACCAAGGCGACCATACGCTGCATTCCTCTCGATGCCGAAGAGGAGGAGGGACGCTGCATCTACACCGGCAAGCCCTCGCACCGCCGCGTGCTCTTCGCCCGCAGCTACTAACAGCCTCGCGGCCGCCCTCGGAGGCGGCACGGCAACTTGTACACATAGAAATATCCCCGACCGGAGACTCCGATCGGGGATATTTTCTTCATACAAGGCCGCCTGTCAATATACCGGCTGCGAGACGATATATCCCTTCTGGCGCCACAGCTGCTGCAACGGCGCAACACGGCGGCGGAAATCCCCGAGATCCTTACGCTCGGCCGACGTCCATCCGCACTCGGCATAGGCCGCAAGGCGGGGCAGCGTCTGGTACCATATACGCTCGCGCGTAGGCGTGCGCTCGCCCCACATCTGGCACCCCGTGCCGAGGATGCGCTCCGCCGCCTCGTCGCTCAGCCCCTCGGGGCGCGGATCGAACGAATAGGCCTTCTCGAGCGGGATCGCCTCGTATGGATAGTCGAGGTATGTGAACAGACGGTTCGAATTGACCACGTCGTAACCCTTCTCGATAGCCTTGTTCACAAGCGAGATGTCGCCGTCCCAGAACTGTACGATAACACCATCGGCCAGACGCTCCGAACGACTCGCCTCGACATGGGCCTCGTTGCGGATATTGTCACCCGTGATCTCGTTCCAGCCGATCATACGCACACCATTCGAGGCGAGGTATGCCGACATGCGGTTTATGGCCCAGAGCTGCATGTCGGAGCATGTGGGGAGGTTGTGCTCCTGCATGAAGGCCGTAACCTCGGCCGAGTTCTGCCAGTGCGCAAAGCCCGCCTCGTCGCCGCCGATATGGATTATGTGCGAAGGGAAGAGCGCAGCCACCTCGTCCAGCACGTCGTGCAGGAACTCCTCGACCTTGGGGTCGGCCAGCTGGTAGAGGTCACCCCAGACGCCGTGCCCCTCGACACGTGACGTAGAACCCAGCCACGGGTAGGCCGCAATCGAGGCCGAAGCGTGTGCCGGCATCTCGATCTCGGGCACGATCGTAATGCCTCGGGCGGCGGCATAACGTACGACCTCCGCTATCTCGCGCTGCGTATAGTAGCTGCGGCGGTCGGGATAGAGGCGGTCCCACTCCTCGGGCGTAATTGTATGGTGCGAGAAGTCGCGCTTAGACCCTATCTCGGTAAGCAGCGGGTATTTGCGTATCTCGATGCGCCACCCGGGATCATCGACCAGATGCCAATGGAAGACGTTCATCTTCAGGCGTGCCATCTCGTCCAGCAGACGCTTGACCATATCCATACCCTGAAAATGGCGGCTCTCGTCGAGCATGTACGCGCGCCAATGGTAACGCGGCGCGTCGTCAACCTCTCCGCACGCATAACGTACACCCTCGGCATCCGCCGCGACAATCTGCCGCAGCGTCTGGAGAGCATTCAGAAGCCCCGCCGTCGTCCCCGCCGAAGCCGTAATGCCGCGGTCGTCAAGGCGCAGGACATAGCGTTCGTTGTTTTCGCGCGCAAGGCCCTTGTCCGTAACGAAACGTATGTCGGCGCGGCGGCCGCTCACGATGCGCGGCTCGAAGCCGCACTCCTCCAACACCGACAACAGATAAGACTGGTTCAGCTCCGCATCGTCGACGCCGACCGTAACCTCGTGCGGCAGCATCGCCTCCGTACCGTCGAAGCGTGCCGTCAAGGGTGCGGGTACTATCGCCGGGGCATTCGCCGCCGAAGCGGTGGCGTGCATCGGCACCGCCGACAGGACAGTCGCGGAGAACAAAAGAGTTAAAAGTAGATTCTTAATCATGGGAAGCAGTTTTAAGGTGTAATTTAAGGTATGATTACCCAAAGTTACGAAAAGCGTCGCGCACAGCCGCTCCCCTCGCACGAAAAAGAGCAAAACAGACATGAAAAAAGTCCGGAACCTAAGTTCCGGACCTTATTGCGTGTTTACTCGGCGTGAATATGTCTCTGTCGGCCCCAATACGTCTCCGTCAGGCTTCCCACCGCATTCATATTCCGCGGAAGGCCGTCTACGGGTCATTATATTCAGCCAAGACCTCAACATCACGTCTCCTCCCCACCCTGTGGGAAAGCCCCTTGCCTACTGCTCCTCGGTGCGGTGCTCGCGGAAGATATTGAAGCGGCGCAGACGCGGGTTGCGGCGCGAGAGAATGAAGACATCGAGAACCAGCAGCACCAGCGCCGCAGCCAGAGGATATTGATACTGCTCGTTGTACTCCTCGAAGCGCACCGTAGCAAGGTCGCTCTTCTCCATCGCGTCGATACTCTTGACGATCTCGTCCAGACCTATCGACTGCTTCGTAGCGCGGACATAGGCGCCGCCCGTCGTCGAGGCTATCTGCTCGAGCATCTGCTCGTTCAGCTTCGAGACAACCATCTCGCCGTTCTCGTCCTTGATAAACTCGCCGCCGATCTGTATCGGGGCACCCTCGGGAGTACCTATACCGATCGTATAGATGCGTATGCCCTGCTCGGCCGCCTTGCGCGCAGCCTCGACGGCATCGTCCTCATGGTTCTCGCCATCGGTTATGAGTATGATTACACGGCTCTGCTCGCTCTGGCTCGAGAACGACAGCATGGCCTGCTCCAAAGCACGCCCTATGGCCGTGCCCTGCTCGCTCACCAGCGAGGGCGAGATACGCTTGGCGAAGGCCTGAGCCATGCGGTAATCGGATGTTATGGGCAGCTGTACCTTCGGCTCGCCCGCAAAGACAACCATACCCACACGCTCCTGCTGCAAGCTCTCGAAGAGCTTGCCGATGGCATATTTCGTACGCTCCAGACGGTTGGGTTCGAAGTCCTCGGCCATCATCGAGTTCGAGACGTCGACCACGAGCATCATCTCCACGCCGCGCGAGTGCTCCTCACGCAGTTTGGACCCGAACTGCGGCCGCGCCGCCGCGATGACCAGAAGCATATAGGCCGCGATGAAGAGTGCGGCCTTCAGACGTATGCGCCCGCGCGAAAAGTCGGGCATGAGCTCGCGCAGCAGCTCCGGATTACCGAAACGCGCCACAAGACGACGGCGCCGACCCACCGCCAGCAGATAGACTATCACCAGCACCGGAACCAGTATCAGCAGATACAACAGTTCGACGTTTGCAAATCGGAACATATCAGGGGATGCGTTTAAGTATTATGTTACTGAATACGAACTCGAGCAGCAGCACGCCCAGCGCCGCCAGCAGCAACGCCAGAAAACGTTCGTGGTAGACCGTATAGTCGGTAACCTCGACCTTGCTCTTCTCGAGCTGGCTTATCTCGTCGTAGATCGACTGCAGCTTGTCGTTGTCCGTAGCGCGGAAATATCGGCCGCCCGTACGCTCGGCGATACCCTCCAGAGTCTTCTCGTCGATCTCGACATCCATCGGCTGGAACGACATGTTGCCGAACATGTCCACAACCGGATATGGGGCCTTGCCCCGCGTGCCAACACCTATCGTGTAGACCTTGATGCCCATGTCGGCAGCGATATCGGCGGCCATCAGCGGCGCGATCTCGCCGCGGTTGTTCACACCGTCCGTGAGCAGGATTATAACCTTGCTCTTGGCATCGCTCTCGCGCAGGCGGTTGATCGCCGTGGCCAGACCGTTGCCTATGGCCGTACCGTCCTCAATGATGCCGCTGCGTATGCGCGAAAGCATCGTCTGCAACGTACTCTGGTCGGTCGTCAGGGGGCTCTGCGTGAAGGCCTCGCCCGCAAATACGACCAATCCCAGACGGTCACCGTAGCGGTCGGCGATGAAGCGTCCCGCCACCTCCTTGGCCGCCGTGATGCGGTCGGGCTTGAAGTCGCGCGCCAGCATCGAACCCGAGACGTCGACCGCAAGCATGATGTCGATACCCTCGGCGCTCGAACGGCGCTGCTCGTCGACATCCTGCGGGCGCGCCAGCGCCACAACCAACAGCACAAAGGCCGCACACCGCAACACGAAGGGCGCATGCCGCAGCCAATAGCGCAGCGTACGCGGCGCGCGGCGTACCCCCTCGATCGTCGAGATGCGTATGGCCGCGCCGCCCTGCAGCGTGCGATAGATATAGTAGGCTATCATCGGCGCCAGAAGCACCAACAGCCATAAAAGATATGGATTTGCGAATCTCATGTTTTACATCTTCTCTTTCATCCGCACGCGGCCGCCGCAGGCCGCACACGGCCCGTTACCAGTTCTTGCGGCCCTTGACAATGACGCCCTTCTTTTTCTCGTCGATCTTGTCCTGCGTCTTGTCCTCCTGTGCCTGTATGGCATCCAGCAGCTGCTCCTGCTGCTGGCGGCTCATGCCGCTGCGCGAACGCCCATTGTCATTCTGATCCTTGCCATCATCACCGCCGTCATTCTGACCGTCCGGATTATTCTGGTCATCTTGATTTTGATCGTTCTGCCCGTTCTGATCGTTCTGCCCGTCCCCGTTCTGATCTTGGTTCTGGTCGTTCTGATCCTTGTTCCGGTCATTCTGTCCGTCACCGTTCTGATTCTGGTTCTGGTTCTGATCCTGATTCTGGTCTTGGTTCTGGTCCTGATTCTGATTCTGGTCCTTGTTCTGGTCCTGATTCTGCTGGTCGTCCAGAAGACGTTTCGTATAGGCGTAGTTGTACTTGGCCTCCATGTCGGCAGGATTCAATTCCAGAGAGTGGCGGTAGCTCGCCAGAGCCTCCTTTAGCTTCTTCTGCGCAAACTGCGCATTGCCCAGATTGTAAAAGGCCTCGGCACGCTCCTCGTCGCTGCGCAACGAGTCGGCCGCCGCCGCTGTCAACAACTGCTCGGCCTTGTCGTATTGCTCCGTACGGACCATCGTATTGCCCAGATTATAGGTAGCCTCGAAGTTCCCGGGAGCACTCTCCAGCGCCTGCTTGTAGCTGTCGGCACTCAGATCATAACGCTCGCGCGCAAACTGACGGTTGCCCTTGCGCACCAACGACCGCTCGGGCATGCGCTGCGCCACGGCCGTCGCCGAGAGTCCGACTACCGCCGCAAGCGACAATAACATATATCTCACATATCGTTTCATTTCTCTGCCTGCTTTGCGTTCATGTCCGACGTATCGGCAGCCGGCTCCCCGCCCGCATCGGCAGCCGGAGTCTCAGCCGCACCGCCATTGCCTTCGGGCTTGCCTTCCGCCTTATTCCCCGCCTTGACGTCGCTCTTATCTCCCGTCTTGCCATCGCTCTTGCCACCGGCGGCCGCTTCCGGCTGCTCGGGTTCGGGCTCCGCGGGCTTCGTCTGCTCGACAAAGTCCCAGACGGCGCGGTAAGCCGCCTCGTTCTCCTCGGCGGCGGGTGTCGCCTTGGCGAACTTCACAAGATCGGCCTCACGCAGGATCTCCGTAAGGTCCATCGCATTCTTGCGCGGGACGTCGATGCCGCGAACCGCCTCGATGATCTCGTCCGAGGTCATCTCCATGGCCCCGATACCGAACTGCCCGACAAGGTAGGTGCGGAGGATATCGGTCAATGCCGAATAGTATTGCTTGTGTTTCTCCTGCTGCCAGAGACGCTCCCCGCGCAGCTTCTCCAGCGCGGCGAAGGCTACAACATGCGGCGGCTGTGGCGGCGCCGGACGGAACATGTCGCGCAGCGACCGTCCGTAGTGCGCCAGCACGCGGCGCAGGGCATAAACCAGTGCCGCGATAATCAGCAGCGCCACGATAACCCACTTGATATATCCCGTGATCTCGCCCATACGGAACGGGAGGGTCTTCTGCGGCTTGATATCGAAGATCGAGTGCGACGTGGAGTCGATCTGGAACGTCGTCACCAGAACATGCAGCGTATCGGCGCCGTAGAGCGTGTCGACGATATTCTTGTCGGCATACATCACCTGCGGCAGGACGTTGTGGATACCCTCCTCGAAGGCCCCCAAAAGATAGCGCTTGCGGATGGTCATGCGGCGGCCGTCCCGCGAGAGCGTATCGATCGGCATATCCTCGATGAGCGAATAGGGCTCCGAGCCGTCACCCCCGAACGAGGGGAAAAAGACACTCTGCACAAGATCCTTGTCCACCTCTATCGAGTAGAGGAAACGGTCGCCTATGCCGATCGAGTCGGGCTCGACGCTGCCGCGGACTACGGGCGCGTCGTCGTCCACCCCGAGGTCGGGCAGCGTATCCGCTCCCGCCGCGAAGGCGGTTACCGTCAGAGCGGCAAGAAGTATCGTTATAAACGGATGTCTCATCGTTGTTTGAACAGTTTAATCAATTCCACCACATAGTCTCCCGAGGTGGATACCACGGCCGTATCGATACGGTTGCGGCGCAGCGTCTCGCCAATGGCCTCGTCGCGCTGACGCCAGCTCTCGGCGTAGTGCTCGCGCACGCGCGCCGACGAGGTGTCGACCCACTGCTTCTCGCCCGTCTCGGCATCCTGAAGCTCCACGATGCCCACATCCGGCATCTCGGCCTCACGCCGGTCCCATACGCGTATGCCCACAATGTCGTGGCGGCCCCCCGCAATCTTCAGGGCGTCGTCCAGAGCGTTGCGGTCGCGCGTCGAGTCGATGAAGTCCGACAGGATAAAGGCCGTACAGTGTTTCTTGTTGACATTGGTGAGGTATCGCACAGCCTCCGCGATGGCCGTACCCTGAGACTCGGGACGGAACTTCACCAACTCGCGTATGATCATCAGGATATGGCTGCGACCCTTCTTCGGGGGGATGAACTTCTCCACACGGTCCGAAAAGAAGATACAGCCCACCTTGTCGTTGTTCTGCGAGGCCGAGAAGGCCAGCACCGCCGCGATCTCGGTTATCACGCTCTTCTTCAGGCGCTCGCCCGGACCGAACATGCGCGACCCGCTCACGTCGATCAGAAGCATCATCGTCAGCTCGCGCTCCTCCTCGTAAATCTTGATGTGGGGCTTGGTCGAGCGCGCCGTAACATTCCAGTCGATGTCGCGCACATCGTCGCCCGCACGGTACTCGCGCACCTCGGAAAACGACATTCCCCGCCCGCGGAAAGCCGTGTGGTACTTTCCGGCGAAGATCTCGTTCGACAGGCCGCGAGTCTTGATCTCGATCTTGCGGACCCGCTTGAGGATATCGTTCTCGTTCTCCTGCATGGCACTAAGGCACTATCACGTTGTTCAATATCTCGGTTATGATCTGCTCCGACGAGATGTTCTCGGCCTCGGCCTCGTAGGTAAGGCCTATACGGTGGCGCAGAACGTCGTGGCAGACGGCTCGCACATCCTCCGGAATGACGTAACCGCGGCGGCGGATGAACGCATACGCACGCGCCGCCTTGGCCAGCGAGATGCTCGCACGCGGCGACCCGCCATAGGCGATCAGCGGCTGCAGCTTCTCAAGGCTGTACTCGGCAGGCTCGCGCGTGGCGAAGATGATGTCGACGATATACTTCTCAATCTTCTCGTCCATATAGACATCCTCCACAACCGAACGCGCCTTGACGATATCCTCCGGCGTGATAACCTTCGACACCTTCTTCATCGCCCCGCCCGTGAGATTCATGCGCACGATCTCGCGCTCCTCCTCCTTCTTCGGGTAGGAGATCTTCACCTTCAGCATGAAACGGTCCACCTGCGCCTCCGGCAGAGGATAGGTTCCCTCCTGCTCCAGCGGGTTCTGCGTCGCCATCACAAGGAACGGCTCCGGAAGCCGGTAGGTCTCCTCGCCGATGGTCACCTGACGCTCCTGCATCGCCTCCAGAAGCGCACTCTGCACCTTCGCCGGCGATCGGTTGATCTCATCCGCCAGCACGAAGTTGGCGAAAACGGGACCCTTGCGCACGATGAACTCCTCGGTCTTCTGCGAGTAGATCAGCGTACCGATAAGGTCCGCAGGCAGCAGGTCGGGCGTGAACTGTATACGTGCGAAGTCGGCATCCACGGCCTTCGCCAGCGTCGTGATGGCCAACGTCTTGGCCAGACCCGGCACACCCTCCAGAAGAATGTGGCCGTTCGACAGAAGCCCTATCAAAAGCGTGTCGATCAGATGGCTCTGACCGACAATAACCTTTCCCATCTCCGCGCGGAGCGTGTCCACAAAGACGCTCTCGCGTTCGATGCGTTCGTTGAGTTCCTTGATGTTGATTACTTCACTCATACGTCTTTTTTACTTTTTGCGTCGGTACGCCGCCCCAGAAGGCCGGCCCGATAGCGTGTGTAATATCTTTATATCTTTTTTAACGGTTTTTCCTCCTTTATGCCGCTGCCGCCGCATACGGCGCATACGGCGCATACTGCCGTTTTTGCAACTTATGTACCTTATATAACGCAGCCTGCAATTTTATTATTGCAAATATAACCATAAAAAATCACAATATGAACACCTCTTTCGGGGCTCTGCCGCCCGCATCGACGCATCTCTGCGGCCGCCGCAAAAAAATTGCGCGGCCTCACCGCGCAAATATATTTTCCGGATTACGAAGCCCTCGCCGCAGCGTCACTCCATTACCGTATCGTACATCATCACATATCCCAATCGGCCGCCCCCTCCATAAAGAGTTCTGCCCAACCAGTCACCCGCAACCGCCACCGGGTCAGCCATCCTCCAAAGAGTTCCCGATCGGCCGCCCCTTAGAGAGTCGCCCCGCGTAATTAGAGCCACTTCTTGAACTTGAAGAACCAGAAGGTGAAACACGAGATGAAGATCATCAGGAAGAGCGCGAAGATGTATCCCACGGGGATGACGTGCCCGTTCACCTCCCACACCCACTCCAACTCGGGTATGGCCTTGAAGTTCATGCCGTAGATGCTCGCTATGAGCGTCGCAGGCAGGAAGATCACCGCCGCGATGGAGAAGATCTTGACGATCTCGTTCTGTTCGATGTTGATCAGGCCCAGAGCCGAGTCCTGTATGTAGTCCAGACGCTGGAAACTGAAGTCCGCATGGTTGATAAGCGAGTTGACATCCTTGAGCATGAGCTGCAGACGCGGGTAGACATCGTTCGGGAAGCGTTCGCTCTTGAGGATGTTGGAGAGGATGCGCTGGCGGTCGAAGATATTCTCACGCAGCACCATCGTATTCTCCTGCAAGGCGTTGATGCGGTGTATGACGGCCTTGTCGATCGAGTCCTCGGTATTGATGGCCTTGCTCAGCGCCGCAACCTGCTTCGAGACGAACTCCACAAGGTCGGCATCGAAGTCGATACGCACCTCCAGCAGCGTGATGAAGATATGGTAGCCGGTCGAATAGCTGCGGTAGTTCATCTGAAGGCGTTTCTCCGTCTCGCGGAAGGTGCGAGACTCCGAGTTGCGCACCGACACCAGCACTCCCTCGTTCGAGATGATGAACGACACGGGCTCAACGGTGAAGGTATCGCCCGCCGGAAGGAAGAAATTGGTGTTGGAGATGATCGAGTTCTCGGTCTCGGAGTACTTCGATGTCGACTCGATCTCCTCGACCTGCTGTTTGGTCTGGAGGCTCTCCTCCATGAAGTTCTCGACGGCCTTCTGCTCCTTGATCGAGGGCGCCATAAGATCGATCCACAGAATGTCGTCATAACCCAGATTGTCCAGAAGCTCGGGCTCGGCGTTGCGGATGATTTTGTTGTACTGCTTGAGGTATATGGTAATCATTGCTGCTAAGGTTTACGGGTTGAACTCCTTGTTGGTCGGAGGCTGCGGCAGGCAGATACATCTCCACCGCGGCCGTGAGTCACCGTCGCAGAGGCGGTCACCCCCTTCAACCCGGGTTGGATCGGGGCGTTATCCGTATGCCCGAATTCCAGAACTTTTGCAGCGCCGCGTGTTTCTCGGCATTGAATATGAAGTCGATGTTGTGTGTCAGATAGTCGTAGGCATCGTAGGGCTTGCGATCGAAGCCGTTCTCGACGATAGCCTCGTAGATGGACTCCACGCCCAGCGTGAGCGACCGCTCCAGTGCGTCGATAAGCTCGTAGGAGGTACCCTTGCGCGCAACCCACAGCGCGAAGGCAAAGGGCAGCCCTGTCAGCGTCTTCCACTCCTCGGCCAGATCGTACGTATAGGCGAACAGCCCCTCGTGGTCGAAGACCTTGTCGCCGATAAGCAGGAAGGCGTCGTCGATGCGCGCCTCCGCCACCAGCGAATAGTCGGAGAGCGTCCACCATTCGGGCGCGATGTTCCACTTCTTGGCCGCAAGATATCCCGTCAGCTGCACCGACGTGCGGGAGTGGGCATCGAGAAATATGCGGCGCACGCGTTCGATGGGGCTGTTCGACATGACAACAACGGTGCGCACGGGGCCCGAGGCTCCGACGCAGTAGTCGGTAATGATGTTCGTGGATTTCATCTGCGGCACGGCCGCGGCGGGGATAAGGGCTATGTCGGCGCGACCCTCGGCGTAGTTGTCCACACACCCTGCGGGAGGCGCAAGCAGAAGGTCGGCGCGAAGGCTACCTTCGCGCTGGATACCATAGATGAATGGTATCGTATTCAGATACGACACTGCCGCTATGCGAGGAGTGGTGACCATCATCCATAAATATCCCTAATAAGTTAAAAACCAAATATTTCAGCCTCTCGGCCCCCTTTTTGACACACAAAGGTAGCAAATAACGGGCAAAAAAGCAAAAAATCTTGCATCGGACATCCCCCGGCGCCCCGTTCCTACCATAAAAACGGCCGTGTCACAGGGGCACGGCCGTGAGAGAGTACCATATTATATTGTTCCACACAGAGTTTTCATTCCATTGCGCGGGCAAATGCGTCTTATCCGCCTTATCCGCCTATCCGCCTTATGTGCCTTATCCGCCGCCGCAACATCACGCACTCCGTCACGCGGCGCACAGCACGGCTCTTACCACACTATTACTTGCCGCACGTGGCGATGGATAAAACATGAGATGGATATTTCCCGCAGGCAAATATCACCCATAAAATCGTATCGGCAAAATTTATGTGGTCTGTGGCACCCGAAGGTTGCGAATGCCTCCCGCCGCGACGCCAACGGGCCTATTATGTGGCGAACGCACCCGTCCGACACCCGTCCCCGACGCCACGCACGGCATGCCGTGTGCCGTATTTTCGGGACAGCGTCGGCCGCACGGCGCAACTTTTCATAAAAAAGGGTGCGATACCGCAATCCGAGACCTCGGAAAAAAGATTTTTTTGAGTATCTTTGCCGCGATGGCATGATCGTGTCCAAACAGCGCGTCCGGCAGCCATCGAGACGCAAAAGAAGACAACGAACAAACAAATATAAATACAGTAGTCAAACGAATAAAACTTTAAAGTTATGTTTGCAATCGACAATTACGATTTCAAGGGCAAGCGTGCCATAATCCGTGTGGATTTCAACGTGCCCCTCGACGGCGAAGGCCATGTAACCGACGACACCCGCATCCGTGCCGCCATCCCCACCATCAAGAAGGTTCTGGAGAAGGGCGGTGCCGTAATACTCATGTCTCATCTGGGACGTCCCAAGAAGAATCCCGATCCCAAGTTCTCGCTCGAGCAGATCGTGCCCGCCATCGAGGCGCGTCTGGGTCAGAAGATCCTCTTCGCGGGCGACTGCATGGGTGAGAAGGCCGCCGAGATGGCCAAGAACCTCAAGCCCGGCGAGGTGATGCTGCTCGAGAACCTGCGTTTCTACGCCGAGGAGGAGGGCAAGCCCCGCGGTCTGGCCGAGGACGCCACCGACGAGGAGAAGAAGGCCGCAAAGAAGGCTCTGAAAGAGGGCCCGCAGAAGGAGTTCGTCAAGAAGCTGGCTTCGTATGCCGACTGCTACATCAACGACGCCTTCGGTACGGCTCACCGCGCCCACGCCTCGACGGCACTCATCGCCGACTACTTCCCCCACGACAAGATGTTCGGATATGTGATGGAGAACGAGCTCAAGGCCATCGACGGCGTCATGCAGAACCCGCAGCGTCCGTTCGTAGCCATCGTCGGCGGCTCGAAGGTCTCGACCAAGATCACCATCATCGAGAAGCTGATGGAGAAGTGCGACAAGATCATCATCGGCGGCGGTATGACCTACACCTTCGCCGGCGCTCAGGGCGGCAAGGTCGGCAACTCGATCTGCGAGCCCGACATGTACCCCGTAGCCCTCGAGATCCTGAAGAAAGCCGAGGAGAAGGGTATCAAGATCGTAACCTCGCCCGACGCTCTTATAGCCGACGCATTCTCGGCCGACGCCAACACCGCCGAGGCCCCTGCCGACAACATCCCCGACAACTGGGAGGGTGTCGACATCGGCGAGCAGGGCAAGAAGCTCTTCCGTGAGGAGATCCTCGGTTGCAAGACCATCCTCTGGAACGGCCCCGTGGGTGTATTCGAGATCGACAAGTTCGCTACCGGCTCC
>ULRF01045004.1_pt1 | contig 24864 bp, 15 predicted proteins | sample 1955131 | NCBI WGS metagenome assembly ULRF01 (sample SAMEA4835673, study PRJEB28245) | human gut metagenome | biome: gut microbiome; material: fecal sample | place: Denmark | collected 2008
AGGCCGCAAGGAGTTGGGCTGTAAGAGGTGAAAGTCTGGCAGGAAGCGAATAAGAGAGAGAACTGAGATAGTGACTTGACACGAGACAGAGAGGAGGCTTCATAAACGAGATCCGCACCGTACCTGCTGATAGAGACACAGACAGACGACAGAACAGATAAACGATATATTTACAGACGTTCTTTACATACGAAAATCTACCCGCATAGATTCCTTAAAGCTTTGCGAACCTGAACACTTTTTACATTGGGTCAACTCTCGGCTTTTCAAAATCAGGCCTTAACCGGTTTCGGCCGGTGTGTCTGCGGACACCGTTGGAAGATTGCGAACTCTCGGAGCCCCACACTTTGACTTATCGGCAGATTCGTCAAACAAGTTAAGGATTCTCTATGCGGGTTTTTTATTGCTTATACCGGCGGCCGGCACATGACCGCACATCGTCCACGCCGCCGAAAACATATTGTAGACATATAAATGTTTAATTGCCGTAAAGAAAACTACTTAAAATATTAACAACCAACTAACAGTTCCAAAACATCATGGGTACACCGTTGATAATACTCATCACAGCCATCGTATCGGCTCTCATAGGAGCCGGCATATACGTGCTTGTGGCCACATTCATCACCAAGAATACCATCCACAAGCAATGTGCCGCCGCCCTGAAGGAGGCCGAGGCCGAGGGCGAAATGATCAAGAAGGAGAAGATTCTCCAAGCCAAGGAGAAGTTCATCCAGCTCAAGAGCGAGCACGACCGTCAGGTCAACGAACGCAACCAGAAGATCGCACAGAGCGAGCAGCGCGCCAAGCAGATGGAGGCCAATCTGGCGGCACAGCAGCGCGAGCTCGACAACAAGATCAAGGATAACGACCGCCTCAAGGAGCAGGTGCAGAACCAGCTGCAGAGCCTCAATGCCCGCAAGGAAGAGCTTGCGGGAGTCATCCGCGAGCAGAACACCCGTCTGGAGCAGATCTCGGGCATGAGCGCCGACGACGCCAAGAACATCCTCATCGAGAACATGAAGTCGGAGGCCAAGGCCGAGGCCGCAGCCTACATCAACGAGACCATCGAGGAGGCCAAGCTCACCGCCACGAAGGAGGCCAAGCGTATCATCGTCACCTCGATCCAGCGTGTAGCTACCGAGACGGCCATCGAGAATGCCGTTACGGTATTCAACATCGACAGTGACGAGGTCAAGGGCCGCATCATCGGCCGCGAGGGCCGCAACATACGTGCTCTGGAGGCCGCGACAGGCATCGAGATCATCGTCGACGACACGCCCGAGGCCATCATCCTCAGCGGTTTCGACCCCGTGCGCCGCGAGATCGCACGTCTGGCCCTGCACCAGCTCGTAACCGACGGCCGCATCCATCCCGCACGTATCGAGGAGGTCGTGGCCAAGGTCAAGAAACAGATCGAGGAGGAGATCGTCGAGGTGGGCAAGCGTACCGCCATCGACCTCGGAATACACGGACTCCACCCCGAACTCATACGCCTTATCGGTAAGATGAAATACCGCTCGTCATACGGACAGAACCTTCTGCAGCACGCCCGCGAGACCGCTAACCTTGCAGGCATCATGGCCTCGGAGCTGGGACTCAACCCCAAGGCGGCACGCCGCGCAGGTCTTCTGCACGATATAGGCAAGGTGCCCGATGACGAACCCGAACTGCCGCACGCAATCATCGGTATGAAGCTCGCCGAGAAGTACAAGGAGAAGAGCGATATATGCAACGCCATCGGCGCCCACCACGACGAGGTGGAGATGACCTCCATGATAGCGCCCATCATACAGGTGTGCGACGCCATCTCGGGAGCCCGTCCGGGTGCCCGCCGCGAGGTTGTCGAGTCGTATATCAAGCGTCTGAAGGAGATGGAGGACATAGCCCTCTCATATCCGGGCGTTGTGAAGACATACGCCATACAGGCGGGCCGCGAGCTGCGCGTAATCGTCGGGGCCGACAAACTCTCGGATCAGGAGTCGGAGGCACTCTCGCACGACATAGCCAAGAAGATTCAGGACGAGATGACCTACCCGGGTCAGGTCAAGATCACCGTCATCCGCGAGACCCGCGCCGTCAGCTACGCCAAGTAGCAAACGCGCGACCGGCGCATGCCAAAAGCCGCAATTCCTTTCGGGGAGTTGCGGCTTTTGACCTTTTCATACATATATTGCCGTCGGCGGAGGCTGGATAATTTGACCGACTTGATAACTCTTTTGACACTTCGGCCGAAGCCGCCGTCCGACCATATTGTATATGTCGGGCGGAATCGGTATATTTGTCCTTACAGCTTAAAACAGCCATACTTATGAAGAGACTTCTCGCCGCAGCCGCCCTCACGGCGGCAATGGCCATAACTGGTGCCTGTACCTCGACCGAGGAGCTGGCACGCGACTTCGCCACACCGCCCGAAACGGTACAGACCGGAATATATTGGTATTGGATCTCGGGCAACATATCCGAGGAGGGTGTCGTGCGCGACCTGCACGCCATGAAACGCGCCGGCATAAACCGCGCCTTCATCGGCAACATCGGACAGGACGGACTCTATACCGAACGCAACGTCCTTATGATGAGCGACGAGTGGTGGAAGATACTCCACACGGCACTCAAGACCGCCTCGGAACTTGACATCGAGATCGGTATCTTCAACTCGCCCGGGTGGAGCCAGTCGGGCGGCCCGTGGGTCAAGCCCGACGAGGCGATGCGATACCTCGCCTCGGCACAGATCGAGGTCGAGGGCCCGCGCCACATCGAGACCACAATCGCAGCCCCCGCGGCCGATTTCGAGGATGTGCGTACGATAGCCTACCCCGCGCCCGAAGAGTACGCCTCGCGTCCCGACGCTGCCATCAAGACCGACTTTGCGGCCGACAATGCCGCTGCCATCGCAGACGGCGACCCGGCAACCGGCATAACACTGCCTGCGGGCCGTGTCAATACCATAACATTCGACTGTGGAAAGCCATATACGGCCCGCTCGCTCACGCTCAAACTTCTCCCCTCGCCCGCAGCCTACGGCGCACGCCTCGAGGCCGAAATCGACGGCACATATACCACCGTTGCCACCTTTACAGTAGACCGTTCGAACCCCGCCATAAATGTCGGATTCGATCCCTACGCTCCAGTGACGGTATCGTTCGCCGCAACGACGGCACGCAGGTTCCGCCTCGTGACGGATGCGGCGGCACAGTCGGGAGGCGTAGCCGAAGCGGAGCTTTCGGCGCAACCGCGCATAGCATCCTATGCCGAGAAGACGCTGGCCAAGATGTGTCAGACGCCGCTGCCATACTGGAACCACTACATGTGGCCCGTACAGGCCGAGATCGACGACAAGGCATGCGCCATAGACCCCGCGTCGGTACAAGACATATCGGCGTCGATCGACTCGGAGGGCAACCTCAAGTGGGACGTACCCGAAGGCCGCTGGATCATCATGCGCACGGGTATGGCACCCACGGGCGTAACCAACGGACCCGCCACGCCCGAAGCCACGGGACTCGAGATCGACAAGATGAGCAGCCGCCATGTACGCACACACTTCGACGCCTTCATCGGAGAGATTCTGCGCCGCATACCGGCCGAGGACCGCAAGACATTCAAGGTCGTGGTACAGGACAGCTACGAGACCGGCGGCCAGAACTTCACCGACGACTTCATGCAGACGTTCGAGTCGGTATACGGATACTCGATGCTGCCCTACCTGCCCGCATATTACGGTTACGTCGTGGGGGATCAGGACCGCAGCGACCGCTTCCTGTGGGATCTGCGGCGTCTCATAGCCGACCAAGTAGCATATCAATATGTCGGCGGCCTGCGTGACGTAAGCCACGAGCACGGACTCACGACGTGGCTCGAATGCTACGGCCACTGGGGATTCCCGGGCGAGTTCCTCCAGTACGGAGGGCAGTCGGACGAGATTGCGGGCGAGTTCTGGAGTGCCGGCAGCCTCGGCGACATCGAGAACCGCGCAGCCTCGTCATGCGGACACATCTACGGCAAGACCCTCATCTGGGCCGAGTCGAACACCTCGGGCGGACCGGCCTATTCACGCGCGCCCGTCGACATGAAACAGCGCACCGACCGTTTCTTTGCCGAGGGTATCAACGCCTCGCTGCTGCATCTCTACATCGAGCAGGCCGATACGTCGCGATACCCGGGCATAAACGCGCCTTTCGGCAACGAGTTCGACGCGAACAATACGTGGTTCAGCCAGATGGATCTCTTCACCGACTATCTGAAACGCTGCAACTATATGCTGCGTCAGGGCCTCAACGTCGCCGACGTAGCCTACCTCATAGGCGAGGATGCGCCCAAGATGACGGGCGAGCAGTCGCCCGCACTGCCTGCAGGCTACCAGTTCGACTATATCAACGCCGAGGTGATAATGCGCGACGCCAACGTCAGCCACGGACGCATAACACTCCCACACGGAACATCGTACCGAGTACTTGTTCTGCCTCCCGTCGAGACGATGCGGCCCGAGCTGCTGGAGAAGATCGGGCGTATGGTCAGCGACGGAGCCATCCTGCTCGGCCGTCCGCCGCGCCGCTCGCCCAGCATGCAGAACTACCCCGCGGCAGATACCGAGGTTGAGCGTATGGCGCGCAGCATGTGGGGCGGATGCTTCGACACGAAGGGCGCCAACGACTACGGCAAGGGCCGGATATACAACGGCTGCACTCTCGAAGAGATCTTCGCCGAGATAGACCTCGAACCCGACTTCCGCGTCGAGAGCGGCGCACCGCTGCTCTACAACCACCGTTCGATGATGGGTGCTGAGATATACTTCGTCTCGAACCAGAGCGGCGCCGCAGTCGATGCCACACCCGAGTTCCGCGTAAACCCGGCCCTCGCACCCGAGCGTTGGAATCCCGTCGACGGCTCGATCACATCACTGCCGCAATTCGAAGCAACAGCAACGGGCATACGCATGCCGCTGCATCTGGAGCCCCTCGAGAGCTGCTTCATCGTATTCCGCGGCAAGGGCTCGCCCGAGGCTGGCGATAACAACCCCGCGCCAGCAACTACTGTAGAGATATCGGAGCCGTGGCACGTAGCCTTCGACGGCAAGCTCTCATCTCCTGCACCGATTGAGATGGCCTCGCCCGCAGACCTTGCGCAGAATGCCGACCCCGAAATACGGTACTTCTCGGGAACGATAACCTACACGACGGAGTTCGATCTCGACGACGCCAGCGCCGCACGCGTGCTTCTCAATCTGGGGCGCGTCGAATCGATGGCAAAGGTATATGTCAACGACCGCTATGCCGGCGGCGCATGGTGCCCGCCATACAAGGTCGACATTACGCAGTGCGTCAAGAAGGGCCGCAACACGTTGCGCGTGGAGGTCGTGAACAAGTGGGTCAACCGCATCGTCGGCGACATGCAGCTGCCGCCCGAACAGCGCAAGATCTCGCTTCTGGTCAACCCCTACGATGCCTCTACGCCCCTGCCCCCGTCGGGTCTCCAGCAGGCGGTAACCGTCGAGACATACGAATAGGCCGCTCGGGATACATCTACAACCGAGAAAGCGGACTTCCCTGCAAGGAAGTCCGCTTTCATTTAATTATGCATACGTCATCCGAATGTACATACATACATCCAACATACCATGCGGGATTCGTACATCCTATAAAACCCACATGTCGCAACAGATAACGCAGCCTCGCAGCCAGACCCACGTCGGCCGCAGCCGATAAAAAAGGCCTGCATCCCTAAATAGGACGCAGGCCATTGTCATATCTTGCGGCACAGAGGCCGCGTCAAATCATTAATATCCCGGGTTCTGAACCAGATTGGGGTTGATATTGATCTGATCCTGCGGGATTGCCATCCAGTAGTTGCGCGGCGTCTCGAAGGTACGCACCTGCGCGCCCTCGTACACGTCCGTCACCTGATAGAACTCCTCGGTGGTGCGGCCCGCCAGATTCCAGCTCTTAGGCGTACGCTGGATATAGTCGCCCGCCAGCTTCCAACGGCGCAGGTCGAAGTACCAGCGGCCCTCGAATACGAACTCGCACATACGCTCGCGGCGAATGGCGTCGATAAGCGTCTGTCCCGTCGGGGTGCCGCCCACACGCGCCCACGATACCTCGAAGTTGGGGAGTCCGGCACGGTTGCGCACCTTGTTCAGATAACGCAGGCCCTTCTCGCTGAGCGTTCCCGTATACTCGGCCTCAGCCTCGGCATAGTCGAGATATACCTCCGCAAAGCGGATGTAGGGATACGAGTACTTGTTGTAGGTGAACGACTTGCTCGATACGGTGTACGAATCGGCCTTCGATACCCACTTCTTCACGTAGTAACCCGTGCAGGTCTGGTACTCGTTGCTCGTATTGCCGTCGTTCTGCTGCTCCTCGCCGCGGTGGCACTTCAGCACGATCGTCTTGCCGTTGATATCGTACTCACCGCGGTCATAACCGATAGCCGCATAGAAACGGGGCTCACGGTTGCGGTGCAGCAACACCGTACTGTCACCCGGAGCGATCGAGTAGAGATCGAGATCCTTCGTCTCGGGATCGACATCCATCGGCAGGCCGTTCTTCGAGAGGAAGACCTCAACGGCGTCGAACGTCGGAACGAAATATCCGCGGAAGCCGTCGCTGCTGTACGACGAGTAACCGATACGCGGAGCCATGTTCTTCGTGTTGTAGCTGATGTTGCCCTGATTGTTGTACGAGAAGAGGTGCTCGATATTGTTGTAGAACATCGACGAACCGTCATTGCCCACGAATGCCGCACGGTAGTTGTTGTAACCGCGCTCGAAGTCGTCCTTGCCCTGATCATCGGCCTCGTAGAGTCCGAAGCCGTCGGCCTCACCCTGAAGGATGGCCTCCTCGGCAGCATCCATGGCCTTCTTCCACAACTCCTTGTCGTAGGTCTGCGAGATAAGGTGCGTACCGTCGGGGTTCACGAAGTCGCCGTACCACTCCGAGTTGCCGTTCACCTGCGGCGAGGCGGCATAGAGCCATGCACGCGCCTTCAACGCCTTGGCCAGCGTCTTGGTGGCACGACCCCAATAGAGGTTGTCGTGCGTCTCGGGAAGATACTTCGCAGCCTCGTCATACATGTCCGAGATGAACTGCGTACACTCCAGAAAGGTCGAACGCGGCACGTTCAGATCCTCGTCCGTCGAGAGCTCGTGCTTGACCAGAATGATCGGGCCGTAATACTCCAGAAGCGTCTGGTGCAGGTAGGCGATAGCCCAATAGCCCTCACCCTTCCAGAGATTCTTCTCGGCCTCCGTGGCGTCGGGCACACGGTCGGCATTGGCGATAAGGTTATAGGCGTTGCGGATACCCTCCCACATGCGGTAGTCTACCAGCGCGCCTGCGGGATACTTGATGGCCGACTGCGACCACATGGCGACATAGGTGTTCGACGGGGTCTCATAGTTGTTGTAGACCATACTCTTCCACTTGAAGTACTGAACCGACCCGTAGAATCCCGACATCATATCGCCGCCGCAGATCTCGAGCGACGACTGGAAATAGAAGCGGTTGGGCATGTACCAGTAGAGCGAGCTGGCAAACTCGTCGGTCTGGATGTGAGTCTTGTAGAGGTCGTCGATCGTGGGTTTTCCTTCGGGAATCACATCGAGGAAATTACACGAGGCGGCCCCGAAGGCCATTGCCAAAATTATGATTAATTTTTTCATATTTATTTCCTGTATTAGAAGTGATACTGAAGTCCGATTTTAACCGTGCGCTGCAGCGGGTACGAAAGACCGTTGCCGTTGCCCTTCTCGGGGTCCCAGTAATCGAACGGCGAGATGGTGAACAGGTTGCTGCCCGCTACGTAGATACGGAAGTTGCGGATCGAATATCCTATCTCGAGGCTCTTCAGACGGAGGTAGTTGGCCTTGCGCAGATAGTAGGTCGAAGCCTGCGTGTTGTTGTCGCTGGCGATTGAGGTCAGACGCGGATACTCGGCATCGGCGCGGTTGTTGTCCCACGACCAGTGGTTGTCGGCGATGTACTGCACGATACCGAAGCCCGAATTGGCCGACGTACAGAACGGGTGGTGGTCATACATGCGGATCTGGTAGTTGCCCGTGCCTTGGAACATGAACTGGAAGTCCCATGCCTTGTACTTGATCGTACTGCCGAAACCGTACATGATCTCCGGAATGTAGGGCGTATCGTCCCACACGTAGTCGTTGGCATCGACCACGCCGTCACCGTTGACATCCTTATACTTGATATCACCCACGTAGTAGGTACCGAACTTCTGCTCGGGGCTGTTGTCGATCTGCTCCTGCGAAGTGAACAGGCCCTCTGCCACAAGCACCTGATGCGCCTGCATCGGGTGGCCCACCTTCGACAGATGGCGGTTCCGCTCGGGGTACTCGGGCTCATCCATGGCGCGCACCTCGTTGTGAGCGTAGGTGAACGTACCGCGCACCTGCACCGTCAGATCCTCGTTGATGACCTTGTTGTAGTTGAGCGAGATGTCGACACCCTCGTTGTTCACCTCGCCGAGGTTGGCGTAGGGAACCGTCGCACCCATACCGGCCGTAGCCGAGAGGCTGTTGCGCTGCATGAAGATGTTGTAACGGTGCTCGCGGAAGTAGTCGGCCGAGATCGAGAGCGACTCGAAGAGCTCCAGATCGATACCGACGTTCATCTTGTCGGCGATCTCCCACGTGGCGTCCACGTTACCGTAGGTGTCGATGTAACCCGAACCGTGGTAGGTGAAGTTCTGGCCGAAGTAATATCCGCGGCTGCCCATGTTGACCGTCGTCAGGTAGGGGAAACGTATCGCCAGAGCGTCGTTACCGACCTCACCGTACGATCCGCGCAGCTTGAGGTTCGAGACCGTCTTCTTGAGCGGGGCGAAGAACTTCTCGTTCGAGATGTTCCATCCCAAAGCCACCGAGGGGAAGAATCCGAAACGCTTGCCTGCGGCGAAGTTCTCCGAACCGTTGTAACCGAAGTTGGCCTCGACGTAGTAGCGGCGGTCGTAGTTGTAGGTGACACGTCCGGCAAGACCCTGCTCGCGGAAGGGGAGCAGCTGCTCCTCCGACGAACCCGTCGCGTTGTTCACCTTCTCCTTCATGTGGTAGACGAAATCCACTCCCACATCGTGCTTGCCGAAGGTGCGGGCGTAGTTGACCGAACCCTGCAGCGACCACTCGTGGTAGCCGTCGTGCGATACCGAGCTGGTAAGATAGGTGTTACCCTCGGTACCGATGCTCGAGGTGGTGAAGTTGTAGGTGCCGTCGGCATTGACCGTATAGTCATCATCGACGCGGAAATAATAGGGCGTCATGTAACGGTTCGTGGCAGCGTATGAGTAGTTGTAGAACGATACCAGCGCCTTGGCCGAAAGACCCTTTGTCACCATGTCGAGATTCTGGTCGACATTGAAGGCCGCCGTGATGTACGAATAGTAACGCTTCTTGTATCCCGAGCTCATGCGCGCATAGGGGTTCAGCTCCGTAGAGCCCGTATCCCACGAGTTGTTGTTACCGTAGCGCACGAACGTATCACCGTCCTCGGCAGGCAGCACCGCAGGGAAACGTGCCGGATTGGCCCGCATAACCCAATAGAAGAGGTCGCTGGTCGACTCGTAAGGCGTATTGTTGTACTGCAGCTGGGTATTGATCTTGAGCGACACCTTCGTCGTGTTGGTCATCATGGCCGAGACGTTGCTCTGGAACAGATACTTCTGGTTGTTCATCGTGATGTCGAGCGGCGTCTCCTTGGGCTTCTTCAAAATACCGTTCTCGTTGTAGACCGACGCATTGAGGAAGTAATCCACACGCTCGCCGCCGCCGCGCAGCGAGAGGTTGAATCGCTGGTTCACGGCAAAATCCTTGAACAGCATGTCATACCAGTCGTTGTCGGGGAAGATGTAGGGATTCAGGTGCTGGCGCGTACCCTCGATCTTCTCGTCCGAGTAGAAGGGAACGTACTGCGTACCCGTAGCGCGGGCCTCGTTGTACTTGGCCTCGTTGAAGAGCTCCATGTAGGTAACCGCGTCGGCTACATCCTGTACGCGCGTAGGCATCGAGAAGGTGTTGTCGATGGTGACGTTCACGGCCAGCTTCTCCGAGTTACGGCCCTCCTTGGTGGTGATGATGATCACACCGTTGGCACCGCGCGAACCGTAGAGCGCCGTTGCCGTCGCATCCTTCAGCACCGAGAACGACTCGATCGACTCGGGAGGTATGTTGCCCAACATCTGGGCCGTGATCTCCACGCCGTCCAGCACGATCAGGGCTCCCGTGTTCGAACCGAAGGTCGAGATACCGCGGATGTAGAACGCAGCGCTGTCGTAGCCCGGCTCGCCCGAACCCTGCGTGGCAATCACACCCGCAATGTTACCGGCAAACGAAGTGGTAAGGTTACTCGACGTAACGACCAGATCGCTCGGCTTGACGGCCTGCACGGCACCCACCAGCGACTCCTTCTTCTGCGTACCGAATCCGACCACCACGACCTCGTCGATCTTCGTGCTCTGCTGGATCATCGTCACCAGAGTGAACAGATAGGGATCGTCGACGGGGATCTCCTTCACGTCGTAGCCCAGCATGTCGAAGACCACGGTCTTGGCACCCTTGGGCAGCTTGAGCTCATATTGACCGTTCGCGTCGGTGGCAACGCCCACCTCGGGCGCCTCCTTGACGTAGATAGCCACACCTGCAAGCGGTTTGTTGTCGGACGATCCGATGACGATACCCTTCAATACACCGTCCTGCTGCTGATCGGCATCGACGACGGCCTCCGTACGGCTGCCGCGCTCAGATGTCCGATCCTTCACACCGGCGGCAAACGTCGTCTGCGCGCCCAACCCCAGCAGAAGTCCCACACATACGGCAACAGCCCCGAAGCTGCGCTTGGCATGACGTGAGATTCCACTTTCAAAGTAAAGTTTCCTCATAGGTTTTACGTTAGAATTAAAAAACAGTTTCCACATAAATATCCTCCCGTGCAGATGGCCACTGGAGGGAATCCAAAGAATAGACGATACACGCACGCGGGCCGTCGCCCGATACGTGCCGCCGCACAGTACAACAACTCTTTGCGTTCTGTCTCACGCCCGCCCCGCGACACCCCGCCGTTGCCGCGTCGCACACACGCCGTACCGATGGCAAAAGTCTCTTTACGGGATGGCCGCAACCGTCATGACGGAATATTTCAATGGCTATGGGCATTGTGCAAAACTTTCATCTCGACGATCCGCAACTCGCTCCTGCCGGCATAACATACATTCCAATTTCTGCATCGCCGCAGCACGGGCCTTCCCGTCTCGATCCCTTTTTCGCCCGATCCACCGCACCGGAGCGGCATTCTGATTCAGAAATCGGGCTTTCAATCCGAAACAAATTTAAGCACATTGCAAAATACCACCAAATTTTTTTGCGTTAAATTTTTGTTTCAATATTTCACGCGTGTCGCCCGCAAGGGGCACACGCCTGACCTTTTCAAGCATTATTGTCGTTCCATAGGATCCGCCCGCGCTGCCGTTCAACACATTAGCCTTACGGATAGCCGTTCCGCCCGACAAGCCTCCGTTGCCGCAACGTCCGTCGCACGACACCGCAGGCGGAACCTTATCAGAGTCTCGGCGGCCCCTTTTTCCACGGTTGAAGTCCGAACGGCAAGGCTTCGACATGAAACCATACCGACAGACGACGCCCACGCATCATGGCCGCAGGCACGCTTCGCAACCGCGGCCGCAAGATATATATACTTATGGTACCCGCCCCCGCACGTGCCATACACTCCCCGCCACAAGCGGGATAACCGCGCGCACCGGCATGCCATATCATAATAAAAAGGGGATATTTCCTTTGGCGGAAATATCCCCTTATGGAGATGCAAGCGCTATAAGCCGAGTTCTGTCACCCTTTACAGGGGTCTCTATCATTTATCTACGACCGCAGTCACCTGCGGCCTCCAGCAACCTACCCCTCGACATCGGACGAGCAACCCTTAATTGTCGATATACATGGTCTTGCAACCCGCAAGGCGTACAGCCGGACGACATTGCTGCCTCCGCGGTGGGCTCTTACCCCGCCTTTTCACCCTTACCGGCCGACGGCACAGGCCGCGGCAGGCGGTTATTTTCTGTTACGCTACTACACCCTCCCGGACGTCGAGCCGTTAACTCGTGCGGCGCTCTGCGTTGCTCGGACTTTCCTCCCTCCGCCGAAGCGGACAGCGATAGAGCGCGCTTGCATTTTTTATCTTTATCTTCTTTGACCGGACGGTCTCCCGTACGGACGCCATACATCACCTCGCGGCTACGATATTACATCTACCTTCAGCGGCATCATCCATTATATCTACACCCGCTCCCCCGACACCGTCTCCGCCTCTTCCGGCCTGACGATATCTTTTCCGGCTCCGCTTCGCCGCATTTATCCCGCACAGCTTCCGCGCGGCTCTTATTACACACATTCTTCGCGGACTTGCGGCATACCGGCAAGGCAGCCTCCGTTCGGCATTAGCGGCCCACGGGCTTGATATCCTTGATGCGCAGCTGCGTAGTGACCGTACCGCGGTAGTGGTTCTCGACGATCTGGTAACATACGTCGATGGCCTTGCCCGAGCGTATCCACTCGTAGTGGGTCGGCTGCTGGAAGGCGATGGTCTGCATCGTCGTATTTGGTTTCTGTTTCTGTACCAGATCCATACGCAGGTGTTCCATCTCCGCGCCCACAAGACGTGCGTCGCCGTGGTTGCTTGCCCCGTAGGTGACGAACACCGGAGCCGTATTCCCGGGCCCGAAGGGCTGGAAACTGTTCAGCTGGCGGTAGAACGCCGGCGTGATGTCCGAGAAGAGCAACTCGCTGTCGATATCGACCTGCGGAATGAGTATCTGCGGGTCGATATGTGCCTCGACATAGTCGTTGAAGCGTTTGGTGAAGGCCTCGACATTCTCGGGGCGCATCGTAAGGCCCGCGGCATACATGTGGCCGCCGAAGTTCTCCAGAAGGTCGGAGCACGACTCCACGGCTTGGTAGAGGTCGAAGCCCGGGACCGAGCGCGCCGAACCAGTAACGAAACCGTTACTCATCGTGAGCACAACCGTCGGACGGTAGTAGGTCTCGATAAGGCGCGAGGCCACGATACCCACGATACCCTTCATCCACTTGGGGTTGTAGATGACGGTACTCTTGAGCGCTTTCATCTCGGGATGCGACTCGATGTAGTCGTGCGCCTCCTGCGTCACGCTGCGGTCGATGTTCTTGCGATCCTGATTGTAGGCATCGATTATGCTGCAGAACTCCTGAGCCTGTTTGTCATTACCCTCGATAAGCAGGTTCACCGCCGCATGGCCGCCCGAGGGGGCAGCATTCTCGTCGTGCTCGTCCATACGCATACGCCCTGCGGCATTGATGCGCGGCCCGATCTTGAAGACGATATCGTCGATGGTGATGTTGTGCTTGTCCAGACCGCAGATCTTGATTATCGAGTGCAGTCCCGACGAGGGCATACGGTTCAACCGCTCCAGCCCGTAATAGGCCAAAATACGGTTTTCTCCCGTCAGAGGGACGATGTCGGAGGCGATGCTCACCACCAACAGGTCGAGCAGATGCTCGATTTCGGAGAACGGGATGCCGTGCTTCATGGCATAGGCCTGCACCAGCTTGAAACCTACGCCGCAGCCCGACAGCTCGTCGAACGGATAGTTGCAGTCGGCCCGCTTGGGGTCGAGCACCGCCACCGCCGCCGGAATCTCGTCGGCAGGCAGGTGGTGGTCGCAGATAATGAAATCAACACCCTTTTCCTTTGCATAGACAACCTTCTCCACGGCCTTGATACCGCAATCGAGGGCTATTGTCAACGTCACGCCCTTGCGCGCGGCGAAGTCGATACCCCTGATCGATATGCCGTAGCCGTCGTTGTAACGGTCGGGGATGTAGAAAACAAGGTTCTTGTGACCTATCTGGCGAAGAAACTTGTATACCAACGCTACGGCCGTGGTGCCGTCCACGTCGTAGTCGCCATAGACCATGATCTTCTCATTGTTGGCCACGGCGCGCTCGATGCGCTCCACCGCCTTGTCCATATCCTTCATCAGGAACGGATCGTGCAGGTCGGAGAGCTGAGGGTTGAAAAACTTATTCGCCTTTTCTACGGTGTCTATGCCTCGTTGTACAAGTAGGTTGGTCAGAACGGGCGACATCCGAAGGTGGCTCGCAAGTCGGGCCACGGCCTCGGGATCGCCATGGGGTCTCACCACCCATCGCTTCTCTATAGGCATAACTTACGTTTTTATTATTTATATATTTTAACATTTAATTTCTCGGCTAAATGACGTACCAGACGTCGTTTCACATCTTCAAAGTCGACCTTGCGCCCCACTTCGCGCTCGAGGCTCGTGACGCCGCGGTCGGTAAAACCGCACGGATTGATATGGCTGAAATATCGCAGGTCGGTCGATACGTTGAGCGCCAGACCGTGCATCGTAACGAAACGCGACGAACGCACTCCGATGGCGCAGATCTTGCGTGCGCGCGCCTTCTCGGGCTCGATCCATACGCCCGAGGCGCCCGCTATGCGTCCCGCCTCGACACCCCACTCGGCGACCGTGTCGATCACGGCGCCCTCCAGAGAGTCGATATAGTCCCTCAGGCCGATGCCCAGACGCTCCAGATCGACTATCGGATAGGCTACGATCTGACCCGGGCCATGGAAGGTGACGTCGCCGCCGCGGTCTATGTGGTAATACTCGGCGCCGATCGAGCGCAGGTAAGCCTCGCTTACCAGCATGTTCGACTCCTTGCCGCTCTTGCCCAACGTGTAGACGGGATTGTGCTCCACCGTCAGCAGCCATCCGGCCTGCTGCGGTGTCAGCGCAGCGATGGCGGCATCCGCCGGAGCCTCGGCGAAGAGCGCAGGCGCGCCCTTTGCCCGCAGCACGGCGTCGAACAACGCCCGCTGCAGAGCCCAGCATTCGCCATAGCCCATACGGCCAAGATCTCTGTACAATACCTCCATACGCACGCTCTTTCCAACGTACGCCTGCGTCCGCGACGGAGGGTCGCCCCACCACGTCACATTACGCCCGTGCCTTGCCTCTTACGCTCTGCAGAGCGGCATCGGCCAGATATGACGACCGCACCAGCGGTGCGCTCGCACAGTAGCTGAAGCCCATCTCCAAGGCCCGGAGTCTGTACCATTCGAATTTCTCGGGAGTGATATACGCCGCAACGGGATAGTGCTCCAGAGATGGCCGAAGGTACTGACCAAGCGTTACAATCTCGACACCCGCATTACGCAGGTCCCGCAAGGTTTGCAATACTTCATCATCGCTCTCGCCAAGTCCGACCATCAGTCCACTCTTCGAGACCGCGCCGCTGCGGGAGATCAACTCCAGTGTACGCAGGCTCGTGCGATACTTCGCGCGGGAGCGTACAAGCGGCGTGAGTCGCTCGACGGTTTCGATGTTGTGCCCGATGATGTCGGGCGCGGACGCCGCCACGATCTCTATGAGATCGGCCCGTGCGTCCAGATCGGGAATAAGGAGCTCAATTGTTGCGTCGGGATTCTCTTTGCGCACGGCCCTGACCGTGGCGGCCCAATGAGCGGCGCCGCCGTCCGCAAGGTCGTCGCGCGTAACAGAAGTTACGACGACATGCCGCAGTCCCATCAGCCTCACGCTCTCGGCCACCTGCCGGGGCTCCGAGGCGTCGGGTGCAAGGGGAATGCCTGTCTTTGTGGCGCAGAACCGACATCCGCGCGTGCATATATCACCCAGAATCATGAAGGTAGCCGTTCGGCGGCGCCAACATTCGGCCTTGTTGGGGCAGAGTCCGCTGCTGCATATCGTGTGCAGGGAGTGCTCCTTGACGATGCGTTCGACCTCGGCCGAGCCGTCGTCGCTGCGCAGTCGTATCTTCAGCCATTCGGGTTTATGCAATACATTCACCTTGTCATAAAACTTCGGCATTTTAAGTTCATTATTTTCCAATTGATGCAAAGATACTAAAAAAAACAAAACAGCGGTGACTTTGCCCGTAAAATACTTCCGGCGTATGATTTTTTTTACTACTTTTGTTAGTCCGCGGGCACCCCCGCAGACCCTAAACGCCACAACAGATGAAAGATACCCTGAAATTTTACAACGACTTTCCCAAACAGGGAATCGTATTCGTTGACATCATCCCCTTCCTGCAGGACAAAAAGACTTTCCGACAGCTCGTCGACGAGCTGGGCAAGTGCCTCACGGCGCCCAACATCGCGGCCCCCGAGGCCCGCGGGTTCCTCTTCACGGCGCCGCTGCTGGTGACCGATCCCCGCGTCGAGAACATCATCCCCATACGCAAGAGCGGCAAGCTGCCCTTCGCCGAGGGTGACCTGTGCGAGGTGAAGGTGGAGAAGGAGTACGGTTTCGACAAGCTCTACTACCGCATAAGCGACATCGCCGCAGGACGTGCCGACGACGGCCTGTTCCACATAGCCGTCATAGACGACGTGCTGGCTACGGGCGGAACGGCCGAGGGCATAGCCCAGTCGCTCCTTTCGCAGAAGATCACCGTCGACGGCAAGGAGTACGGCGTGGCCATCGACGAGTTTATCTTCATCGTCGAGCTGGACGGCCTGAGCGGCCGCAAGCGCCTCGAAAAGATCGCCCCCGTCAAGACACTCATACATCTTTAGGGCCCGCCGAGATACGGTTTTACGGCCGCCGCCGACAACACGGCCGCCGGCCCCGATATCACATAAAGAGCCTTTCCGCCGAGGAGAGGCTCTTTTCATTTGCCGCCCTGCCGCAAGCACGCCGACTGCGCACGAGCGGCCCCGCACCGTATATATCAGGGTGCGAAGTGTCAAAAATCGGCCGCCGGCTTGACACTTGAGTTTATATTTCGTATATTTGCGGACTTCCGTTGCAGGCCGGAAAACGCTTCCGCCCGCAGCCGCGAAGAGGCATTGTTTTCGACAATTAAAATTTATACGCGCCATATGAAATTCAACGAGTACAAAGGACTCGATCTGCCGAAAACGGCAGAGGAGGTTTTGAAGCGTTGGGATGCCGACGACACCTTCGGCAAGAGCATCTCCACGCGTGAGGGTCATCCGACATTCGTATTCTACGAGGGCCCCCCCTCGGCAAACGGTATGCCCGGCATACACCATGTCATGGCGCGTACCATCAAGGATACGATCTGCCGATACAAGACCCAGCGCGGATATCTCGTCCGCCGCAAGGCCGGATGGGACACCCACGGCCTGCCCGTAGAGCTGGGCGTGGAGAAGAAGCTCGGAATAACCAAGGAGGACATCGGACGCAAGATCTCGATCGAGGAGTACAACCGCACCTGCCGCAAGGCCGTGATGGAGTTCACGGACGTATGGCGTGATTTGACGCACAAGATGGGTTACTGGGTCAACATGGACGACCCCTACATCACCTACGACAACAAGTATATCGAGACGCTGTGGTACCTGCTCAAGCAGCTCTACGACAAGGGCCTGCTCTATAAGGGCTACACCATACAGCCCTACTCGCCCGCGGCCGGAACGGGTCTGTCGACACACGAGCTGAACCAGCCGGGCTGCTACCGCGACGTTAAGGATACGACCTGCACGGCGCAGTTCGAGATCGTGCGTGACGCCAAGAGCGAGAAGCTCTTCGAGGGCGTGGACGGCAAGCTCTACTTCCTTGCATGGACCACCACGCCGTGGACGCTGCCTTCGAATACGGCGCTGGCCGTAGGCCCCGCGATCGAATACGTGCGCATCAAGTGCCGCAACCCCTATACCGACGAGCCGCAGCATGTAATCATGGCCAAGGCCCTCGTCGGCACATACTTCACCAAGAAGATGGAGGGCACGTTCGAAGTGGAGGACAAGACGTGGCTCGGCCCCGAGCTGGAGGGCGTGCGTTACCGTCAGCTCATACCGTGGGTGAAGCCCCTTGCCGAGTACGGCGACGCCTTCCGCGTGATTCTGGGCGACTACGTCACCACGTCGGACGGTACGGGCATCGTACACATAGCACCCACGTTCGGCGCCGACGATGACCGCGTGGCAAAGGCCGCAGGCATCGCCCCGCTCTTCATGATAGACAAGGCGGGCAAGACGCAGCCAATGGTCGACCGAAAGGGGCGTTTCTTCCTTCTGGAGGATCTCGACCCGCAGTTCGTCAAGGATAATGTCGACACGGCACAATACGGCGAGTATGCCGGCCGCTACGTCAAGAACGCCTACGACGACACCCTTCCGGCCGATGCCCCCACGCTCGACATCGACCTGTCGGTCATGCTCAAGTCGCAGAACAAGGTCTTCAAGATCGAGAAGCACACACACTCGTACCCCCACTGCTGGCGTACCGACAAACCGGTGCTCTACTACCCGCTCGACTCGTGGTTCATACGCACCACGGCGCTGCGCGACCGCATGATAGAGCTCAACCGCACGATCCACTGGAAACCCGAATCGACCGGATCGGGGCGTTTCGGCAAGTGGCTCGAGGGTCTGGTCGACTGGAACCTGTCGCGTTCGCGTTTCTGGGGCACGCCGCTGCCCATCTGGGCTACGGAGGACTACTCGGAGCTGAAGTGCATAGGCTCCGTTGCCGAGCTTATGGAGGAGATCGACAAGAGTATCGCCGCCGGCAACATGACCGAAAACCCGTACAAGAATTTCCGCGTGGGCGACATGTCGGCCGAGAACTACTCGACCGAGCGCATCGACCTGCACCGTCCCTATGTCGACAGCATCGTCCTCACCTCGTCGAAGGGTGAGCCCATGCGCCGCGAGAGCGACCTGATAGACGTGTGGTTCGATTCGGGAGCCATGCCCTACGCCCAGATACACTACCCCTTCGAGCACAGCGAGACGTTCGACAAGGTCTTCCCTGCGGACTTCATCGCCGAGGGTGTCGACCAGACGCGCGGCTGGTTCTTCACGCTGCACGCCATAGCCTCGATGCTCTTCGACTCGGTAGCCTTCCGCAACATCATATCGAACGGTCTGGTGCTCGACAAGAACGGCAACAAGATGTCGAAGCGTCTGGGCAACGCCGTAGACCCGTTCGAGATACTCTCGACATACGGCGCCGACGCAACGCGCTGGTATATGATCTCGAACTCGCAGCCGTGGGACAACCTCAAGTTCGACCGCGAAGGCGTCGACGAGGTGCGCCGCAAGTTCTTCGGTACGTTATACAACACCTACTCGTTCTTCGCCCTCTATGCCAATGTCGACGGCTTCACGGGCAAGGAGCCGGAGATTCCCGTATCCGAGCGTCCCGAAATCGACCGCTGGATCATATCACTGCTCAACACACTGATAAAGGACGTTACGCGCTATCTTGACGACTACGACCCGACGCCCGCGGCACGCGCCATACAGGATTTCGTCGGCGAGAACCTCTCGAACTGGTACGTGCGCCTCAACCGCAAGCGTTTCTGGGGCGGCGGCATGAGCGACGACAAACTCGCCGCATATCAGACCCTCTACACATGTCTGGAGACGGTATCGATGCTGGCGGCGCCATTCGCTCCCTTCATCACCGACCGTATCTTCACCGACCTGAACGCCGTGAGCGGACGCCACACCGAGTCGTCCGTACACCTCGCACTCTTCCCCGAGGCCGACGAGAGCCTCATCGACACGGAGCTTGAGCAGACCATGGATATCGCCCAGCGCGTCTCGTCGATGGTGCTGGCGCTGCGCCGCAAGGTCAACATCAAGGTCCGCCAGCCGCTGACCAAGATCATAATCCCCGTACTCGACGCCGCTACGGCCCGACATATCGAAGCGGTGAAGAGTCTCATTGCAAGCGAGGTGAACGTCAAGCAGATCGAGCTGCTGAGCGACACCACGGGCGTTATCACCAAACGCATAAAGCCCAACTTCAAGACCCTCGGTCCCAAGTACGGCAAGTACATGAAACAGATCGCGGCCCTGACTGCAACCTTCACTCAGGAGCAGATCGCCGCCATCGAGGCTGCCGACGAGACGCTGCTCGACGTGGGCGGCGAGAAGATTGCCGTGACGCCCGCCGACTTCGAGATCACCTCGGAGGATATGCCCGGATGGCTCGTGGCGACGGAGGGCAAGCTCACCGTGGCGCTCGACATAACCGTGACGGAAGAGCTGCGCCGCGAGGGCGTGGCACGCGAGTTGATAAACCGCATACAGAACATACGTAAGGACTCGGGATTCGAGGTCACGGACAAGATCCGCGTGCAGATCGAGCTCAAGCCGCAGGTGGAGGGCGCCATCGCCGACTTTGCCGACTACATAGCCTCACAGACGCTCGCCGTCGAGGTCAAGGGCGCGGCCGAGCCGCAGGGAGCATTCGTCGTCGACACCGATGTCAATGACGAGCCGCTGCGCATAGCCGTCACGCGCGTGCAGGGCGCATAGCTCACCTTTTAATATGAAAGATTTGGCCGTTTACGAAAAATAAGCTATCTTTACGTAACAACCTTATAACTTTATAACCGCTATGGCAGAGGAGAGAGTAAGATATGGTGACGCCGATCTGGCCGAGTTCAAGCAGATAATACTCAAGAAACTCGAACAGGCTCGTGCTGACTACGAGCTGCTGCGCTCCACCATAACACATTCGGGCGACAACGACACGGAGGATACCTCGCCCACGTTCAAGGTCCTCGAAGAGGGTGCCACAACCCTCTCGAAGGAGGAGAGCGGACGTCTGGCAGCCCATCAGTTGAAGTTCATCCGCAATCTTGAGATGGCGTTGGTGCGTGTCGAGAACAAGACCTACGGCATCTGCAAGACCACAGGCAAACTTATCCCCAAGGAGCGTCTGCTGCGTGTACCCCATGCTACGGAGTGCATCGAGGCCAAGGAGAAGCGCAAGCCGTAATCCCGATCCCGCCCCGCCGCACAAGCACATTGCGCAGGCACACCGCTTAAGATCAAATCGACACCTCGATGTCAGTTCAAGGTATCAAGACCAAGACGGAAGCTGGACGCCGCATAAGATGAGGGCAGCGAGCCGACCGGCAAGGCTGACAGGCAGAGTGCGACATGGAAATGCGGCTATGGGGGAGACGGCGGACGTTGGGAAATACTCTACGGAGGGAAAGGTAATACCTCGGAATAAACAGGGAGCACGGATTTTCAGAATCCGTGCTCCCTGTTTTTATATACATCCCGCAGCCTGCACACGACGGTAAAACGAAGCGGCCGGACGATCTCACTTACCGTCCGGCCGCAACGAAAACACAACGCCCTGTAATTAGTGACGCTCGATAAGTTCGATGGCGATGCCCTCCTCCTCGACAAAGGCGATGGTCATGTCGCCGCAATCGAGGGGCTCGAGCAACACCTTCGCCCCCTCCAGCTCGCACTTCAGGCAGGGTACGTCGTATGCCACATGCGCACGCGTCTTCATCAGTTCGTGCATCGGGCTGTCGGGCTCGAAATAGAGAAACTCGAGTTTGTTGGCACTCTTGCCGTAATCCGTTACATAGACCTTCAAAGGCTCGATGTAGGCTGCCTCGGCGGGTTTCACCGTCGTAGGTATTCCGAAATGACTTAATGTTCTCATGATATTATCGATTTTAAGTTCGATGTGTCGCTTGTCGTTTATCCTTTTATCGTTTTATTTCTGAATCCCGGCTACACCGTAGTCGGCACGCGTTGTCCCGGCACAAGCCCTATCTCGCCACTGCCGCACGTTACAGACTCGCCCGCGGGTTGGTGAAACGCAACCCGGCATTGTCGTGATAGGTGCCGTACTCGGTGACGACGGCGCCCTCGGGACCCGCCATAAGGAAATGGCGCGACTCCAGCTGCTTCAAGGCGCTGATGTCACCCACATGCATCTCGCGGAAATTGTGGACTGTTATATAGTCGCGCTGGCTCTCGGGCAGGACGGGAGGACACGGCGTAGGGTCGCCTATGCCGAAGTTGTAGACGCTGCCCGCACGCACCTGCCAGCTCTCGTGCTTGGCCGGATATCCGGGCGAGGGGACATGGTAGTGCTCGACGATCATCTGCGAGGGCAGAAGATATATCTCATGGCCGAAATAGCGGTACTCGGGATTGTTGATCCAGAAGACGCCGCCCATACCTACATTCTCGAAGTCGCCAAGACCGAAATCCGCAACCCAGAAGTTCTGCTCCAGAAACGGAGTGAAGGGTATGCCGTAGTGATCGAACATATCGAGGAAGGCGCGCTTGGCCACTGCCTCGTCGAAGATGCCGTCATGGTAGAAGTCGGCGTTGGTGTACTTTTTGGTGTAAGGTTTCAGCTCTTTCATTTCAGGTTATATTTTTCTTATGTTCATGCTCTCCAGTCTGTTGTCCGCCGCCCGCATACCGCGTATGCGGCATTAAACTGTCTACCCCCCCCCGGCCGACAAGATACCGATCGCAAAGCATGCAGACAATCTTCCGCACCGGGAGCCTCGATATTCGACAAATCCAAAATTAATTTATTTTTTCTACATGTGCAACCTGTCGGGGCCGTAATTTTCCGCCGCGCGGCAAAACATTTTCTATATACCGCTCTACCATAGACTTTCACTTAAACGAGATACGCCGCCGACAAGTCAAATCCGAAAACTGCGTTTTCGATTTGCCTTTGCACCCGGCCTCTATCTTTGACTCTGCCTTAGACAGGATGCACCTCGGCAAGGTCAAATCCTGAAAAACTTTGTTTTTCGATTTGCCTTTGCCCTCGGCTTTCACTATCTTTGCTATAACGAAACAATACGTCCGGAATGAATCGCAGAAAACTGATATTCGTAACCAACGATGACGGATACGCCTCGGCAGGCTTTGCCGCCGCCGTGGAGGTGGCGCAGACGCTGGGCGACGTGATAGCCGTAGCCCCGCGCACACCCCAGAGCGGCCGAAGCCAAGCCATAACCCTCACCGAGAAACTTCTTCTCGAAAAGGTGCGCAGCGACAACGGCATCGAGATATATACACTCACTGGAACACCGACCGACTGTGTCAAGGTAGCCTTCGACTACATGCTCGGCGACCGACAGGTCGACATGGTAATATCGGGTATAAACCACGGCTCCAACTCCGCCATCAACGTCATATATTCGGGCACCATGGGTGCCGCCATCGAGGGCAGCTTCTACGGTATACCCTCGATCGGGTTGTCGCTCACGGACCACAGTCCCGACGCCGACTTCTCGGCCGCGAAGGCCATCTCGCGGAAGATTCTCGCCGCGGTATTCGACGAGCAGCCGAGTGTCGAGACTCCATTCTGTCTCAATGTCAACATACCGTCGCTGCCGCACGACGCCATACGCGGAATACGCATCTCGCGCCAGTGCCGCGGTATATGGCGTGAGAAGTTCAGCCCCACGGCCGAACCCGACGGGCGCATCAGCTTCACCATGTCGGGCGAATACACCAACTACGAGCCCGAAGCCGAAGATACGGACGAGTGGGCTCTGGCCAACGGATATGTCTCGGTGGTGCCCATACAGGTCGACATGACAGCATATAACCGCCGACCGGCTCTGGAGAACATATTGAATCGCTGCGGCGGAATATGACCGCCGACAGCATATTTGTCAAACCATTAACGATTAAAGCCTATGATCCGCGTATTGCTCTATCTGGCAATCATCGTACAGCTCATTGCCCTCTATTACGCCATACGCCTCGTGCGCGTCACCAAATACAACGCCATCTGGATACTCTTCATAATCGGATTTCTCGTGCTGGGCGTGCAGCGTGTCGTACAGCTTTGGACCAACTACGGACACCCGATGCCCGTACTCACCATGACATGGTTCGACATAGCCGTCTCGTTGTGCGTGTCGGTGGGAATAGTGTTGCTGGACAAGCTCTTCATCTACATCGACCGACTGAACCACCACCGCCAGCTGATGGACCGCCGCATCCTGACGGCCGTGCTCCGCACCGAGGAGAAGACCCGCGCCAACTTCTCGAAGGAGCTGCACGACGGCCTCGGGCCGCTGCTCTCGTCGGCAAAGATATCGCTCTCGGCGCTCTCGCACAGTGACATGACGGCCGAACAGCGCGACATATTCAACAATACGCTATACGTCGTGGACGAGGCGCTGCGCTCACTGCGCGAGATATCGAACAACCTCTCGCCCCACGCCCTGACGGACTTCGGCCTCGCGCGCGGCATACAGATATTCGTCGACAAGGCGGCTGCCCTGCACAAGGTCAAGATATCGTTCGCGACGAACCTGCGCGGCGAGCGATACGACCCCGATATCGAGGTCATAATGTACCGCGTGGTATGCGAGTTGATAACAAACTCTCTGAAACATTCGGGCTGCAGCGAGATACGTCTCTCGCTCTCGGTTGCTGGCGACACGCTCGAGATGCAGTACTCCGACAACGGCCGCGGATTCGATCCGCAGGCGATGATGGATTGCGGCATGGGCCTCTCGAACATCAACTCGCGCGTAAGCTCGCTGAACGGCACATTCGACATACGTTCGTCGAAGGGCCGCGGCATGTGCGCCTCGGTCAAGGTCAACGTACGCGGCGCCGAGCGTCTGGCCCCGCGCCCCGCCGCCATCGAAACCCCGCGTCCCGTACGCGCAAAACGCCGCGAACGATGATACGCATAGCCCTCGTGGATGACCACTCGCTCTTCCGACACGGGCTGAAGATGCTGCTTGACATGTGTCCCGACTTCGAGGTCGTATGTGATGCCGCCAGCGGCGAGGAGTTCCTTACACAACTTCCCCAGACGCACCCCGATGTCGTATTCATGGACTACGCCATGCCCGGCCTGAACGGCGCCCAAACCACGGCCCGCGCGCTCGCAGCAGCCCCCGACCTCAAGGTCATCACGCTCTCAATGTTCGGCGATGCGGTCTACTACTCCGAGATGGTTGCCAGCGGCGCCAAGGGTTTCATGTTGAAGGATTCGGGCTTCGACGAGGTAGTCGAGGCAGTACAGACGGTC
>ULRF01073179.1_pt1 | contig 24556 bp, 17 predicted proteins | sample 1955131 | NCBI WGS metagenome assembly ULRF01 (sample SAMEA4835673, study PRJEB28245) | human gut metagenome | biome: gut microbiome; material: fecal sample | place: Denmark | collected 2008
GGTGCAAATCCTATTCTTATTGAAAGAGGGCGTGATGTTGACAGGCGAACTGCCGATGTGAACAGGTTCTGGACAAGCGGTAAGCTTGACATAACTTCAAATGTTCAGTTTGGTGAAGGCGGTGCGGGAACATTTTCTGACGGCAAACTGAATTCAGGTACAAAAGATATAAGACAACGCAAGGTGCTTGAAGAATTTGTAAGCCACGGCGCACCTGATGAAATTCTCTATAACGCAAAGCCGCATATCGGAACAGATATGCTAAAAGAAACAATAAAAAATATCCGCAACGAGATTATTGAACTCGGTGGTAGGGTTATGTTTGAAACGAAGCTTGTTTCACTGGCTTTTAGTGATAACAAGCTGAAATCTATAACTGTTGAAACGGCTAACGGCAATGAAATTATAGAAACAAACAATGTTATTCTTGCAATAGGTCACAGTGCAAGGGATACTTTTGAAATGCTTTATGATTTAAAGTTGCCGATTGAGGCAAAGCCTTTCTCGGTAGGAGCAAGAATTGAGCATCTTCGTGAAAAAGTTGACAAGGCACAATACGGCAGGTTTGCGGGCAATAAAAAACTCGGCTCGGCAAATTATAAGCTTAGTACACACCTTGATAACGGACGGGGTGTGTATACATTTTGTATGTGTCCGAGAGGCAAGGTCGTCAATGCATCAAGCGAAAAAAACAGACTTTGCACCAATGGTATGAGTGAATTTGCTCGAGATGCCGATAATTCAAATTCAGCGTTGCTTGTAGGAATAAACCCGGATGATTATGAATCCGACCATCCGCTTGCCGGAATGTATTTACAGAGAAAGCTTGAATCAAAAGCATTCGTTTCCGGCGGTGAAAATTATAATGCACCCATACAAAGAGTTGACGATTTTCTTAATAACAGAAAATCAACTCACCTTGGTGATGTAAAGCCAAGTATCGGTCCGAATTATGAATTTTCAAATCTGAACGAGATTTTGCCTGAATATGTCTGCACTTCTATGGCTCAGGGCATTGTGAAAATGGGCAGAATGTTACACGGATTTGATGACGGTGACGCTGTTTTGACCGGCGTTGAGAGCAGAAGCTCTTCCCCAGTCAGAATCATGAGAAAGACAGATACGCTCGAAAGTGTACTTATTGAAGGACTGTATCCGTGCGGTGAAGGTGCAGGCTATGCAGGCGGAATTATCTCCGCCGCAGTTGACGGCATTAAATGTGCCGAAAAAATCATTGAAAAATCGAATAAATAAGCCTCCGAAATCAATCGGATTGTGAAACGCCCCCTAAAGGTCAGAGCAAAAAACTGACTTTTAGGGGGCATATCATTGTTTAGAGGCGGTTTATTTTGTATTGTGATTTAAACAAATAACAGCGCCGCCCCGACAGTAAAAATCAAAACAGCAAAATACGCTTGATTGTGCGGGGCGGCTCTTAGATAAACTTATTAAATTTTACTTGGAGTATTTACTCCACTGTCCGTTTGAGTAAATCATATTTACATCGGGGATTTTTAAGTCACCTGTCTGTGCTGAACCGTTATTGAATATAGCATATTCTGCACCATTCGGAAGTTCAAATCTGTAGGTGTTATTACCTATACTTTCCATGGCCTTGCCGGGCCAGCTCATATAAGTCGAATCTGTTGAACTCCATGCATAGACATTTACTGTTGACCAGTTTTCCGTATTATCGAAATAAACATAATTCTTCGTCTGAATTGAAGTCGGTTCGGTTGTTGGCTTTGTGACATTTGTTGTAGGCTGGGTGGGTGCAACATTTTCTGTGTAAGTACCGCAGTATGAGTTTTCAACAATAAGCTTAACGACATAAGCCTGAATCATAGTTGCGTCTTTTACAGAAATAACAGAATCCTTGTCTACATCTGCCGCAATGAGAGCCTCATCGCTTAAAGTCGATATGTTAACAATGTATCTTTGAACCTCTGTTGAATCACAGACTGTAAATGTTCCGTTTAAATCAACATCACCGATAAGAATTCTGTTTGAAGGCTCTGTTACCGGCTGAGTTGTAGACGGCTGTGTTGTAGCAGGCTGAGTTGTGGTAGGCTGAGTTGCGATTGTAGTAGGACGGACTGTCGTGGAAGGAGCTGTTGTCGGCTGAGTGGGTTTTACAGTCGAATAGTTCTGCCAAGAACCGTTGCTGTAAATTTTATTACCGTCTGCAATCGTGAGGTCATCTGTCTGACTGTCACCGTTGTTAAAGATTACATATTTTGCACCGTCAGGCACTTCAATATCAAAAATATTATTACCCTTGTCGGTCATTTTCTTGCCCGGCCACGATGTCATTTCTTTATTATCATCACTCCAGAAATATGCATTGACCTTAGACCACTTGGTTGATGAGTTATCATAAGCAACAACCTTTACGGCATTCGGGTCTACCTTTGTGTATGTATATGTTTCCGGATCGGATGTTGTCTTGCCGTCGCTTGCTTTTACTGTTACTGTGGTTACAGTATCGTAAGGAAGGTTTGTACCGATTGTAATTTGCTGACCGTTTGTGTAGTTTACAAATGCACCGTCATCAATTGAATACTGAGCATTTTTTGCATTCTTGCAATTGAGCGTAAGTGTGAGCTCATCTGTATTGTAGTTTGTTGAACCCGGATTTACTGACGCTGAAGGTCCTTCGGGTTCGGCATCATAGACTACTGCAATACCTGATGAACCTATTGTACCTGAAATGGTGCTTGATGTAATTGTAAATGTATTGCCTGAAACAGCGTCTGTGTATGTACCCGGTTTTGCGTAACCGCCGCCGTTTTCTACCGATACCTCGCCGCTTCCGCTGCCTTTTACGATAACAGCACCGCCGTCTTTACGGGTAATTACAGAACAACCGTCTGACACGGTGTAGTAATCAGCTTTGCCGTCCATTGCATTATGGAACTTATTAATTTGGGCAACCTCACTGCTGGTGTAATGAGTTGAGCCTTTTTCTCCCATTTTGATACTTTCTTTGTTGGTTGAAGAAGGACGGGAAAAATAAAGAGCAGTAACTTTATTACGGCTTGCCGCAACCGCATAAGCACGGTCAATAACATTCTGACTCATTTCATTTGAAAAGCCCCAGTCTTTGTTGTTTGACCATGTATCATGGCTTTCACCCCAATAAAGAAGCTTATCGTTTGAAATGCCTTTTTCACTCCAGTTTCCGCTTGAAGTAGGAGCTTTGCCCGAATTAAACGAATCACGGAGTTCTTTACCGTAGTTACTGTCTGTGACAGAAATATAATCGGTATACTCTTTCATAATGTCTTCATTGCCTGTCGAACGGTCATCGGGACCACCGAGAATTTCGCCGTAGTTATAAAGGCCGTACTGTGTTACCGATTTCCAGAAATCGTCGCCCTCGCTCGGAACGCCAATGTGTTTTGCAGCGTCCCAACGAAGTCCGTCAACACCTACCGACTTGAGTTCCTGAACATAGTTGCAGACTTTTTGCTGAACATATGGATTTTCGGTTGCAATGTCCGGCATACCAATCGAGCCGTGTGTTACCTGCCAACGGTTTTTCCAGTCAATACCTCCGCCGAAGGTATGCCAATACTCGGATGGCTTTAAATCGTTGTCTATGTTGTTGTGATCGCCTCTCAAATGGTTAGCAACAACATCGACAATAACCTTAATTCCGTACTTATCTGCTTCATCGCAAAGCGACTGAAGTTCAGCCTTTGTGCCGATACCATTTGTTCCGATACTGAATGAAATTGGCTGATATAACCAATACCAAGTACCTGTTCCGTTTGGCTGTGCCGGAGAAGTCTGTATACTTGTAAATCCTGCTTTTGCAATTTTAGGCAATTCAGCCTTAATATCGTTATAAGTCCAGTCAAAACAATGTAAAATTACACCGTCCTGAATATTATCTTTGAGCTTGTACTTATTAGCCGATACGGTTGGCGAGCTTTCTGCCGCCTGAACACCGAGTGAACCGGATACAAAGGCAGATAGGCTTGCCGACAGGATGCTCACGCTCAATATTGCGCTGAGTATTTTTGATTTTGTTTTCAAATTTTTACACACCTTTCAAATTAATTTCAAAACTCTACAATGTGTCGAATCAGTCGACTGAAACAAATCAAATTAAATCAATTTCTTAAATCAATTTCAATAGATTTCAGCATAAAGCAAAGTACAATAAAGAGCAGTATAAATGCAATGCATTTTTTAAATTAATTGCAAATGTGCATAACATTTGTACAAATTGCTTAAATTCGACAATAATATTAAAGCACCCATAAAAGGTGCCCTAATATGCGACTGTGTCTGTAAGCCGGGTTTTGTCGTGAACAGCCATCTATCTTGGCAGACCGTTACCGAATCTGCTCGATGCCACCTCCTAAGGACACGCCGAGCAAGCGTATAATGTCCTACCACGGTGTTGCTTCAAATAGGGTTTACACGGCAGAGCAGTCTCCTGCCCTCCGGTGAGCTCTTACCTCACCTTTCCATCCTTACCATATAATGGCGGTAATTTTCTGTTGCACTATCCCTGGAGTCGCCTCCGGCGGCCGTTAGCCGTTATTATTGCTCTGTGAAGCCCGGACTTTCCTCGCACAGTACCTTTCGGCAGCTGCTCGCAGCTGTTCAACACACTCGCACATTTATTTTATACCTTTTTTGTACAAAAGTCAAATGAATTTTGTGATTTTTACTTGATATAACGGCTTTTTAGGGGTATAATGAGAGGGAATTAATTATAAGGAGTTACCGATATGGATATCAGAAAAGAATCACTCAAAAAACACTATGAGTGGAACGGTAAGATTGAAGTTGTTTCAAGAGTTCCGATTAACTCGGCTGAAGACCTCTCTCTTGCCTATACTCCGGGTGTTGCAGAACCGTGTCTTGAAATTCAGAAGGACTATGACAAGTCTTTTGAACTCACAAGAAGAAACAACCTTGTTGCCGTTGTAACCGACGGTACAGCTGTTCTCGGTCTTGGTGACATAGGTCCTGAGGCAGGTATGCCTGTTATGGAGGGCAAATGTGCACTTTTTAAGGAATTCGGCGATGTTGACGCATTTCCTATTTGCGTAAGAAGTAAGGATGTTGACGAAATTGTAAACGCAATTTACCTTATCAGCGGTTCATTCGGCGGAATCAATCTTGAGGATATTGCCGCTCCGAGATGCTTTGAAATTGAAAAGAAGCTCAAAGAGAAGTGTGATATTCCGATTTTCCACGATGACCAGCACGGTACTGCCGTTATTGTTGCCGCAGGTCTTATCAACTCACTCAAGCTTGTTCACAAGAAGCTTGACGAAATCAAGGTTGTTATGAACGGTGCAGGTGCGGCAGGTATTGCAATTGCAAAGCACCTTCTTAATATGGGTGTAAAGGACATTACACTTTGCGACAGTAAGGGTATTATCTGCAAGGGTGATCCGAGACTTAACGCTGTTAAACAGGAAATGGCTGAAATTACTAACCTTTCTCACCTTGAGGGCTCGCTTGCAGATGCAATGAAAGGTGCTGATGTATTCCTCGGAATTTCTGCCGCAGGTTGCGTAAGCGAAGAAATGGTTAAGTCAATGGCTAAAGATCCTATTCTTTTTGCTATGGCTAATCCGACTCCTGAGATTATGCCTGACATTGCTAAAAAGGCAGGTGCGGCTGTTGTAGGTACAGGCAGAAGTGACTTTCCTAACCAGATTAATAATGTACTTGCTTTTCCTGGTATTTTCAGAGGTGCTCTCGACTGCCGTGCAAGCGATATTAACGAAGAAATGAAAGTTGCCGCATCTTTTGCAATTGCTTCACTCGTGAGCGATGAAGAGCTTAATGCAGATTATATTCTTCCCGAGGCATTTGACAAGAGAATCGGTAAAACTGTTGCTGAGGCGGTTAAGAAGGCTGCAATTGAATCAGGCGTTGCAAGAATCTGATAAAGATTTGCAAATAAATATTTTAAGAGAAAGAAAAAGAGGAAAACAATGAAAAAGACAGTTACTTTATTGGTACTGATTTCAATGCTGTTCTCTACTGTTTTTCTGTTCACCGGATGCGGTGATTCATCGGTTAAGGAAATTAAGACTGCCGATGATATCAAAGGAGCGTCCGTAGGTGTTCAGACAGGTACAACAGGCGATACTTTTGTATCTGACTATGAGGCTGACGGCACCAAGGTTATGCGTTACAGCAAGGGTGCCGACGCTATCGTAGCTCTTACACAGAATAAAATCGACTGTGTTGTAATTGACAGTGAACCGGCAAAGGAATTTGTAAAAGCAAATGCAGGACTAAAAATTCTTGATGAACCTTTTGCGGAAGAGCAGTATGCAATCTGCATTTCAAAGGAAAATCATGAACTCACCGAAAAAATCGACAAAGCTCTTGCAGAGCTTAAAGACGAGGGCGTTCTGGACAAAATCAAAAGCTATTACATAGAGGGTAATACTGATACCGTACCCTATGAATCACCTAAAGATATCAAGTATGACGGTGAACTTCATATGGCTACGAACGCTGCTTTTCCACCGTATGAATATGTTGAGGGCGGTGAAATTGTCGGTCTTGATCCGATGATGGCTACAGCAATCTGTGACAAGCTCGGTAAAAAACTTGTTATTGATGATATGGAATTTGATTCTGTTATCACTGCTGTTCAGACCGGCAAAGACGATTTCGGTATGGCTGGTATGACCGACACACCGGAAAGAAGAAAAAATATCGACTTTTCGACTTCATATGCAAACACAACTCAGGTTATTATCGTAAACGACAGTGCATCTGGCAGTTTGTTCGGCAATCTCGGCGAAAGCTTTAAAAACACATTCATCACAGATAACAGATGGCAGCAGCTTTTAAGCGGTTTGCTTGTAACCCTTGAAATCACATTGTTTGCAGGTATTATCGGTGTTATTATCGGTTTTGTCATTGCTCTTGTAAGAGCGACTCACGATATTCAGCTTGACAAGAGAAAATGCAGGAGCTTCGGTGATTGTGTTCTGAAATTCTTTAATGCGATTTGCAATATCTACATTACTGTTATCAGAGGCACACCTGTTGTAGTTCAGTTGATGATTATGTATTACATTATTCTTGCATCTGTAAGAAACGGTATCTTTGCCGCAATCATTGCATTTGGTATGAACTCTGCCGCTTATGTTGCAGAAATTGTTCGTTCGGGTATTATGGCTGTTGACATCGGTCAGACTGAGGCAAGCCGTTCACTCGGTTTTAACAACAGACAGACAATGACAATGGTCGTTCTTCCACAGGCAATTAAAAATGTTCTTCCTGCACTCGGCAATGAAATTATTACACTTCTCAAAGAAACCTCGGTTGCAGGTTATGTTGCACTTGCAGATATCACATATATTGGTAATATGATTCGTTCAAGAACTTACGAGGCATTCTTCCCGCTTATTACGGTTGCATTGATTTACCTTGTAATTGTACTTGTGCTTTCGTACATCCTCAGAAGATTTGAAAGGAGATTGAAAAAGAGTGAAAGATAACGCATTAATCTCCGTAAGAGGACTTGAAAAATCATTCGGTAAGGATATTCAGGTTCTTAAAGGTATTGATATTGACATTTTTAAAGGCGATGTAGTTGTTGTTCTCGGTCCTTCAGGATCGGGTAAATCAACTTTTCTCCGTTGCCTTAACAGACTTGAAGAACCGACAGGCGGTCACATTTTCTTTGAGGGTACCGATATTACGGATCCTAAGGTTAATATAAATGTTCACCGTCAAAAAATGGGAATGGTGTTCCAGCAGTTTAACCTTTTCCCCCACAAGACTGTTATTGACAACCTTACAATGGCTCCTGTCAAGCTTCTTGGCAAGAGCAAAGATGAGGCTAAAAAAGACGCTATGGATCTTTTGGAGCGTGTAGGACTTGCCGAAAAGGCAAACGCATATCCGAACCAGCTTTCAGGCGGTCAGAAACAGCGTATTGCAATTGTAAGAGCGCTTGCGATGAATCCCGATGTTCTCCTTTTTGACGAGCCGACATCTGCACTTGACCCCGAAATGGTCGGCGAAGTTCTTGATGTTATGAAAGAGCTTGCCAAGGCAGGTATGACAATGGTTGTTGTTACTCACGAAATCGGCTTTGCAAAGGAAGTTGCAACCGATGTTGTATTTATTGACGACGGTGTTATCAAAGAAAAGAACAATCCGCAGGAGTTCTTCAATAATCCGCAGGACGACCGTTTAAAGGAATTTTTATCAAAGGTTCTTTAATTTTAAACAAAAATCAGAGGATTTCAGTTTTCGCTGAAATCCTCTTTTTTAATTACTTATTTATTTGATTACCGTAAATATATTCTTTGGCTTTTGATATGAGTATTGATTTTTTGTTTGGAACATTTGCATCTACTACAAGCATTAGCAGATAATCGAGAATATTTCCGACATCTCTTCCCTCTTTTACGCCAAGGTTTAAAACATCTTTACCGTTGATATCAAGCTGACTCAGCTTAAAACATTCGTTGTCTTTGATTATTTCATTAAGATGTGTTTTAGCCGTGCTAAGATATCCGAGCTTTTCTTTTCGCTGATATTCAGACTGAGCAGATATATCGGCGTATTCGACCTCTAACAACTGCTTTGTAAGGTCTGTACCGAGTACATTCATAACCTTTTTCATAAGCTTTTTACTGCCGTTAAAACGGACATCATGATATTCAATAAGCAGAAGAGTTTTGTTAATAAAATCAGACGGTAATCTTAGTCTGTGCAGAATTCTGTCTGCAATTTTTTTACTTTCAAGCTGATGTCCCTGAAAATGCGACTGACCGCTGTTGTCAGTAGTTTTAACAAAAGGCTTGCCGATGTCATGCAAAAGCATTGTCATACGAAGTATGGGATTCGGCTCAATTGTACCGAGTGCAGTCAGGGTATGTTGCCACAAATCATACGAATGATGAAAGTTGTTCTGATTGAAATTGAACATAACCGTAATTTCAGGGATAATAACAGCAATTGTTTCTCGGTAAGCGTCAAGAATTTTTACGGCATCCTCACCGCAGATGAGCTTTAGAAATTCCGAAATCACACGCTCTGTTGCAATGTTTTTTAGCAAGTCTGCATTTTTAAATATAGACTTTGATGTGTTCTCTTCAATTGAAAATCCGTAAACAGAGGCAAAGCGTAATGCCCGCAAGATTCGCAGAGCATCCTCGTTAAAGCGTGTATCGGGATTTCCGACACAACGGATAATTTTATCTTTAAGGTCATTTTTACCGCCGTATGGATCGACAAGACCGTATTCAGCGTTATATGCCATTGCATTTACCGTAAAGTCACGGCGTTGCAAATCTTCATTTATGTTTCGTGTAAAGCTTACGCTGTCCGGATGACGGTTATCGGAATAATCACCGTCAATACGGTAGGTTGTGATTTCATAGACTTCACCGCCGCATACAACGGAAATTGTGCCGTGTTTGATACCTGTATCAAAAGTATGATAAGCCTCAAAGCATTTTTTTGTCTGCTCGGGCAAAGCGTTTGTACAAATATCTGTATCATGCGGAGTCAATCCGAGAAGATAATCACGAACACAACCGCCTACTATAAAAGCCTCATAGCCTTGATTATTCAGTTGTCTGATTAATTTTTCAGCGTTTTTGTTTATTTGCATTTCTTTTTGCAGTCAGTTTAAGATGACTTTCCTTTTTGAATTTTTCTATATAGTGCTGTGCTATATTGTAGAGTATATTAAATACAACAAATGTGCCTACAGCAAAGATTACTAGCAATACGATGTTTTCAAATGTAAGCGGTGCAAGTGAGAACAATCCGCCGAAGAAGATTGAACCGATTATTATTCCTGCGGAACATCCGATGACCATAACGGCTCTGAGCGGATTGAACGGGATTGATAATCTGATTACAAGCAGCATACATGAAAATGCCGTAAGATATACGCAGAGAGTTGAAAACTGTGCCTGCGGCATATCTGTCATATACTTTAAAATTGCGAGTAATATTGTATCTGCCGAAATACAAAAAGCTGTTGGGAGTGATCTTGCTATTATATTTACGGTAAAATTACCTTTTACTATATCTTTATTCGGTTGAAGTGCGAGAACAAATGAAGGCAATCCAACCGTTAATGCACCGACAAGCGTAAGCTGTATCGGTTCAAAGGGATATCCCGTGCGGAAGAATATGAAGAAAATTGAGAGTATAACCGAATAAATCGTCTTAACAAGATAGAGTGCAGAGCTTCGTTCAAGGTTATTGATTGTTCGTCTGCCCTCTGCCACAACGCTCGGCATTGCGCCAAAGTCATTATTGACAAGTACAAGCTGTGACACATTTCGTGCGGCATCACTGCCCGACGCCATAGCTACGGAGCAATCCGCCTCTTTGAGTGCGAGAACATCATTTACTCCGTCACCTGTCATAGCAACCGAATGTCCGTGCTTTTTAAGGGCAACCACAAGCTTTTTCTTTTGAGCCGGAGTTACTCTGCCAAACACATTACAACGCTCTGCCGCATCTTCAAGCTCTTCATCTGTTGTCACGGTTGACATATCGATTGCATTTTCTGCACCCTCAATTCCTGTGTCAAGTGCAATATTTTTAACAGTTTTAACGCTGTCGCCTGAAATGACCTTTAAGGTGACCCCTTGTTCCTTAAAATATTTTACCGTTTCATTTACATTATCACGAAGTTTATCCTTGATAAGAATGAGTGCAAGCGGTTTTAAATCATCAGGCAATGAGTCTTTGTCCGGTTCACTATCGCTTTCGGCAAGAACAAGGATTCTGACGGTTTGATTTATCTTTTCAATCTCAGAATACACCTCGGAATACTTTTCTCTGCTTTTTAAAATACATTCAGTCGCACCGACTATGTAGGTCTTTCCGTTTTCAAATGTACCGCCCGACCATTTTGTTTCGGAGGAAAAATCGCAGAATTTACTGCACTCATACGGTGAAACGGAATCTGAATAGTCACGCAGTGCATACAAAGTTGCATTCAGTTCATCGGACGCTTTTACAATTGAAGAAAGTGCTTTCTTGATTTTATTTTCATCAGCCCCAAACGGAATGACACCTGTTACCGTCATTTCGTCTGTTGTAAGCGTTCCCGTTTTATCAAGACAAAGCACATCAACTCTTGCAAGTGTTTCAATGCAATACATCTCTTGTACAAGAACCTTTTTAGATGAAAGCCTGATAATTGATACTGCAAGAACAGAACTTGTAAGAAGAATCATTCCCTTTGGAATCATACCGACAAGCGATGCAACAGTGCTGATTACAGCAGACTGCAATGTTGCATCGGGCAGGGTGAATTGTCGAATAAAAAATGCAATGCCAATTGGGAAAAGTACAAATGTACAGATTTTGATAATGAAATTGAATGACTCCATAATCTGAGAATTTACTTTTTTAATATATTTGGCTTCGTTATTTATCTTTGCGGCATAGCAATCGGCTCCGACCTTTACAGCCTGAGCATAGCATTTTCCTGCCGCAATAAAACTGCCTGAAAGAAGTTCATCTCCGACATTTTTTTCAATGAGATTTGATTCGCCTGTAAGCAAACTTTCGTTGACTCTGCAGTTGCCGTCGCATACAATGCAGTCGGCAGGAATCTGGCTTCCTCTTGAAAGCACAAGAATATCGTCAAGAACAATCTCATCTTTACTTATTTCTGCAATTTTACCGTTTCTGAGAACATTGATTTTTTTCTCAGACAAAATAGTCAGCTTGTCAACGCTTATTTTGGAACGAATTTCCTGAACTATACCTATAATTATATTTGCGATAACAACACCGATAAAAAGCATATTCTTGTGTGAACCCACAAAAATCAATGCCGCAAGCAAAATTACATTTATAAGATTGAAAAGCGTAAAAATGTTATCACAAAATATTCTTTTGATTGATTTGGTTTTAATATTAGTTGAAATATTTACCTTTCCTTCATCTATACGCTTTTGAACTTCGGAATCGGTAAGACCGACAAGGTTAGAATTTATGTTTTCCATATATACCTCATAATAAGAAAATGATATAATTTCAGAAAATAATTTACAATGCACGGCTATTTATCGCCTTTTCGGAAAATCCTCTGCCAGTAACATTTTTAATATTTTCATCAACGCACTAATCTATATTATAAATGCAAATCATAATAAAGGCAACGGAAAGAAGGTGAATTTTTTGCGAAAATTTAAAGAAATTATATCAGTTGCCCTGATTTTCACATTATTATTTACTGTTTCGACTTTTTCGCCTTATGCCGCTGATGATAAAAATGAGGTTTACATTGGCGGTGAGGCTTTCGGAGTTAAATTTTATGCTAACGGAGCAATGATAATCAAGCTTGAAAGCTACTACGACGGTGAAAAATATGTTTGCCCCGCAAAAGACGGCGGACTTAAAGTAAACGATATTATAAAGAAAGTAAATAATACAAAAATCAGCACAAATGAAGAATTAAAGTCTGAAATTGAAAAATCAAACGGCAATGAAATCACTGTTGAAATTGACAGAAACGGCAAAACCGAAAATAAAACCGTTTTGCCGATTAAAAATACCGTGGGAGTATATCTCCTCGGTGCGTGGGTTCGTGACAGCTGTGCAGGCATCGGAACTATGACCTATTATGATGACAGCAATAATTATTTTGCCGCACTCGGTCATGGAATATGCGACTGTGACACGGCTGCTTTGTTACCGTTAAAATCAGGAGAAGCTGTTCGGGCTGAAATTAGCGGCATTGAAAAAAGCGTCTGCGGTAAAGCCGGCAGTTTCTGCGGATATTTTACCGATGTAAAGTTTGGTAATTTGAGCGTAAACTCCCCTTTAGGAATTTTCGGAGATTTAACGAGTGAAAATTATAAAAGAAACAAGAAATATCAGATTGCAAATGACGATGAGGTAAAAACAGGAAAGGCTGTTATGGTAACAACGCCTGTCGGAGATACGCCGCAGGAATATGATATTGAAATCAAAAGAATATGCAACCGTGATATGACATCAAATGAAAATTTTGTCATAAAAATAACCGACAGCAGATTGCTCGAAAATTGTGGCGGTATTGTACAGGGTATGAGCGGCAGTCCGATAGTTCAAAACGGCAAAATTATTGGCGCTGTTACCCATGTTTTTCTGAATAATCCAAAAGAGGGTTACGGTGTGTTTGCACAATATATGGCAAATCGCTACAATAATCAACACTAAATATATGATCGTTTGTTCATTTTTGATTTAGTAACGCAAAATATAAAACTTTTTTCTCAATTTTTTAAAAAAGTTTTATGGAAGGTATTGCCAACTTTACCATTTTGTGGTAATATTAGTACAACAAAAATTACTGGGGGAAATCACAATGAACAACAAAATAAAACTAATCGTAACCGATGACGCTTCTGAATTTACGCAGGAAAATCTTAATATCTTACAAAGTAAGAATATTTCCGTTATTTTCTGTGCAAAAGACGGAGAAGAATTGTGCGATAAAATTAAAAGAGAAAGTCCTGATGTTGTACTGATGGATTCATTTATGACAAGGCTTGACGCAATCGGTGTTATGAGAAGCATTACACGAGAAAGCACGAAAGTGCCTGTGTTTATGGTGTATTCGTCATTCCACAGCACTGTTCTTGAGCGTGAAATTATGAATTCGGGCGCATCGTATTTTGTGTTGAAGCCGTATAACATTTCCGAATTAAGCACCATTATCAGCGATTTATCGGATTTGAGCAAGAAAAACAATTTTGGCAGAGGCAGAGTTATCGACGCTTTCGGAATTGAAATGAAAGTGACCGATATTCTCCATGAAATAGGAGTTCCGGCTCACATCAAAGGCTATCACTATCTGCGTGATTCAATCATTATGTCTGTTGAGCATCCTGAAATTATCAATGCCGTGACAAAACAGCTCTATCCGTCGGTTGCCAAAAAGTACGAAACAACTTCTTCACGGGTTGAAAGAGCTATAAGACACGCAATTGAGGTTGCATGGGATCGAGGTGACATTGATGTTCTGAACTCATATTTCGGATATACAATTCACAACGACAGAGGTAAGCCCACAAACAGCGAATTCATTGCCATGATTTCTGACAAATTAAGACTGCAGATTAAAAATGCAGGCTGAAAAAAGAGCCGCTCGTTAAGAGTGGCTCTTACTATATTATTTAGTTTTACCGATATCGTGTCTGTAATGAGCGCCTTCAAAGGAAATTTTTCCTACAGCGGCATATGCCTTTTCAAGTGCCTCATCAAGTGTATCCGCTGTTGCAGTAACACCGAGAACTCGACCGCCGTTTGTATAGAACTTTCCGTTTTCGTACTTAGTGCCGGCATGATAAACGATTGCACCATCGACACCGCCGTTATCATTAAGACCGAACATCTCTATACCCTTTTTATATGAAACAGGATATCCGCCGCTTGCCATAACAACACAAGCCGCAGCACCGTTGTCCCATTCAATGTCAAGGTCGGAAAGCTTTTCGTCAATAACAGCCTCACAGATATCTACAAGGTCAGTTTTAAGTCTTGGAAGAACAACCTGAGCCTCAGGATCGCCGAAACGGGCATTGTATTCAATAACCTTTGGACCGTTCGGTGTAATCATAAGTCCAAAGTACAGACAACCCTTAAAAGGTCTGCCCTCTTTATTCATCGCCTCAATTGTAGGGATAAAGATTGTATCCATACATTCCTTGGCAATCTCATCTGTATAATACGGGTTCGGGCTGATTGTGCCCATACCGCCTGTGTTAAGACCTTCGTCATTATCAAAAGCACGCTTGTGGTCTTTTGAGCTGACCATAGGTTTTACGCACTTGCCGTCTGTAAATGCAAGAACAGAAACCTCGGGACCTGTAAGAAACTCTTCGATAACGATATTGTTACCTGAGTCGCCAAACTTCTTGTCCTCCATAATTTCTTTGACTGCTTCAATTGCCTCATCAACAGATTGAGCGATAATTACACCCTTGCCGAGTGCAAGACCGTCAGCCTTTACAACAACTGGAGCGGTATTTTCGTTCTTTATATAGTCAATTGCTTTCTGAGCGTCATTGAATACTTCATACTTTGCAGTAGGTATGCCGTATTTCTTCATAAGATTTTTTGAGAAAACCTTTGACGCCTCAATAATAGCGGCATTTGCATTAGGACCGAATGCTCTGATTCCAGCCTCCTGCATAGCGTCAACCATACCGTCAGCAAGCGGATCATCAGGAGCTACAAAAACGAGGTCAATTGCATTGTCCTTTGCAAACTTAACCATATTTTCTTTATCCATAACTCCGATATTAACAATCTCGGCATCTCTTGAAATACCGCCGTTGCCGGGAGCGCAATAAAGCTTTGTGCATTTAGGACTTTCAAGAAGCTTTTTAATTAAAGCGTGCTCTCTGCCGCCCGAACCAATCATTAAAATTTTCATAACCGCACCTCTATCAGTGATGGAAAAGACGAATACCCGTAAATGACATTGCCATATTGTACTTATTGCAGGTTTCAATAACATTATCATCACGAATTGAACCGCCGGGCTGTGCAACGAATTTAACACCTGAACGCTTTGCTCTTTCAATGTTGTCACCGAATGGGAAGAATGCGTCAGAACCGAGTGAAACACCGTCAAATGTTGCAAGCCAAGCCTTTTTCTCTTCCTTTGTAAGAGGTTCAGGCTTAGTTTTGAAGAACTGCTGCCATATACCGTCAGCAAGCACATCCTCATAATCATCAGAGATGTAAACATCAATAGTGTTATCTCTGTCAGGACGGCGGATGTTGTCAACAAACGGAAGGTTCATAACCTTCGGATGCTGTCTGAGATACCAGATATCAGCCTTATTGCCTGCAAGTCTTGTGCAGTGAATTCTTGACTGCTGACCTGCGCCTACACCGATTGCCTGACCGCCCTTTGCGTAGCAAACAGAATTAGACTGAGTATATTTAAGAGTAATAAGAGCAACAAGAAGGTCACGCTTAGCATCCTCTGTAAAATTCTTATTATCTGTTACAATGTTCTGAAGGAGCATTTCTTCGTCAATTTTGAGTTCATTTCTGCCCTGTTCAAATGTAATGCCGAAAACATCCTTATGCTCAATAGGAGCAGGAACATAGTTCGGGTCAATTTTTACGACATTATAGTTGCCTTTCTTTTTTGACTTGAGGACTTCAAGAGCCTCGGGAGTATAGTCAGGAGCAATAATACCGTCAGAAACCTCTCTCTTGAGGAGGATTGCAGTCTGAACATCGCAAGTATCGGAAAGAGCCACCCAGTCACCGTATGACGACATTCTGTCTGCACCTCTTGCCATTGCATATGCGCTTGCAATCGGAGAAAGCTCAAGGTCATCTACAAAGTAGATTTTCTTGAGTGTGTCAGAAAGCTCTGTTGCAACTGCTGCACCGGCAGGACTTACATGCTTGAATGACGCAGCTGCAGGAAGACCTGTTGCCGCTTTGAGTTCCTTTACGAGCTGCCATGAGTTAAATGCATCAAGAAAGTTGATATAACCGGGTTTGCCGTTGAGAACCTCAACAGGAAGATCTTTGCCGTCCTGCATGAAAATTCTCGAAGGCTTCTGATTCGGGTTACAGCCGTATTTTAAAGCAAGTTCGTTCATTGGATTCATCCTTTCCGAAAAATAAATTACTTGTTTTTATTGATAATTCTTGACTCTGCCTTATTTGAAGCAATGTCAATATAGCGTACAAAAAGTGAAACCTTGTTATCCTCATTGAGAGAATTCCAGATTTTCTCGGCAAATGTGTCAATATCATCGTTACCGATCTCTACGAGTGTAGGTTCACCCTCGAAGCTCGGAAGCGGATTGCCGTCACTCATATATGTGTGAATGAATCTGCCAAGACCGTTTATCGGCTTGTCATATGTAAATGTGTATCTTTCGCAACAATCGGGATTGCCGTCTGCACTTTTGAGAATTGACATTGCATAGTTCATCTTGCCGTTTTCACACTCAACGATACCTGAAATTCGAGGAGTGTAGTTAGGACCGTCAGGCTCAAACTCTCTTGTTGTGAGTGACTGTTCAAATGTCTGACCTTCATTCATAAGATCATAAACAGTATCTGTCTGGTCACCGTTAGTAACGATAGTTTTGTTGCCGAGAACTCTTACTGGAGAATAGATGATAAGTGACGGATCAACAAGCTTTGACGGATCAAAAGCCTGAGTTTTGATGCCGTCCTCGGTTTCTGCAAACACTCTGTTTCTGCTGTTTTCGCTTCTGCCCATAATGAAGTATGCAATAACAGCCTTTGAGCCGTCTGCACTTTTGCCGATTACAATGCCTCTGCCCGGATATGAAGTTGAAGCAATGTCATTGTAAAGTGATACAGGTTTCATATTTTTCCTCCGTTAGTCAAGAATTTCGGTTTTATTGTCTTTTACTATAATTTTATCTTCGCAGAAAAGCGAAACCGCCCTTGGAAGAATCTTCCATTCAGCCTGTTCCATAACTCTTTTCTGAAGAATTTCGGGTGTATCACCGTTCTGAATTTCAACGGCTTTCTGAATGATAATGGGACCACCGTCGCACACTTCGTTTACAAAATGTGCGGTAGCACCCGTTACCTTGACGCCTCTGTTAAGAGCCTCCTCATGAACTCTGAGTCCGTAATAGCCCTCGCCGCAGAATGACGGAATAAGCGACGGATGGATATTGATTATTCTGTTTTCAAAAGCAGAAATAAACTGCTTTCCGAGAATAGTCATAAATCCCGCAAGAACAACAAGGTCAACATCCTTGGATTTCAAAAGCTCGGTTACAGCAGAATCATACTCATCAAATTCGTCATAGTCTTTTCTTCTGATAACCTCAGTTGCAATCGAATTGTTTTTTGCTCTTTCAAGTGCATAAGCGTTTGGATTTGAGGACACAACAAGAGAGATTTTTCCGTTTTTAATCTCTCCCCTGTTCTGAGCGTCAATAAGTGCCTGAAGATTTGTGCCGCCACCCGACACAAGAACTGCAATATTTTTCATTATTCAAACACTACTCCGTCATTACCGCTGATTACTTCACCGAGTACAACAGCGTCTTCACCGTTAGCCGCAAGAACCTCAAGAGCCTTGTCTGCATCTTCCTTGGCAACGGCGATTATCATACCTACACCCATATTGAATGTGTTGAACATATCGTGCTCGGGGATATTACCTACTCTCTGCATAAGCTTGAAAATAGGAAGAACAGGAATATTGTCCTTTTTGATTTTGGCTGAAAGACCGTCTGTAAGCATACGGGGAATGTTTTCATAGAAACCGCCGCCCGTGATGTGTGAAACAGCCTTTACATCAACCTTATCCATAAGAGCGAGAAGAGGTTTTACATAAATTTTTGTAGGAGTGAGCAATGTTTCACCGAGAGTTTTGTCAAGCTCTGGATACTCGGCATTAATTGTTTCCTCGTTGATATCAAAGATTTTTCTGACAAGCGAAAAACCGTTTGAGTGAACACCCGAAGAACGGAGTCCTAAAAGTACATCACCCTCACAAAGCTTTGAACCGTCAATCATTTTCGGCTTGTCTGCAATACCAACGCTGAAACCAGCAACATCATATTCATCAACAGGCATAAGGCCCGGATGCTCTGCAGTTTCACCGCCGATAAGAGCACAGCCGGACTGAACACAGCCTTCTGCAATGCCTGATACAATTTCAGCTACCTTTTCGGGATAGTTCTTGCCGATTGCGATATAATCGAGGAAGAAAAGAGGTTTTGCTCCACAGCAAATTACATCGTTTACGCACATTGCAACTGCGTCAATACCGATTGTGTCATGCTTGTCAAGAAGAAAAGCAAGCTTGATTTTTGTGCCTACACCGTCAGTACCGCTGACAAGTACAGGCTCTTCCATATCTTTGAAATCAGGGGCAAAAAGTCCGCCGAAACCGCCGATGCCTGAAATAACACCGTCAATTTTTGTGCGTGCCACATGCTTTTTCATAAGCTCTACAGACTTATAGCCTGCTGTTACATCAACACCTGCCGCTTTGTAGCTTTCGGAAAAGCTGTTGTTCATTGTAATCACTCCGTCACTTTCTGTTAATTTTTTTAGCGTATTTATCTACAAAGATTGTTCTCGGAATTTCAGCGTCGTAGCTGCCCGTGAAACAACCGTCACAGAATTCTATATTTGCACCCTCAGCAATTTTTCTGAGACTGTTTATACTGAGATAACCAAGTGAATCTGCACCGATATATTCACAGATTTCACTTGTTGTCAACTTGTTTGCAATAAGACTTTCTTTATCGTGAATGTCCACACCAAAGTAGCACGGACATATAAACGGAGGTGAGCTGATAAGCATATGCACCTCGGCAGCTCCTGCCTCACGCATAAGACGAACAATATGCTTTGATGTTTCGCCTCTGACGATTGAGTCATCAATAATAACAACTCTCTTGCCTTTAACATTAGCCTTCAAAGCGGTAAGTCTTGTTCTGAGAAGTCTTTTCTTTTTATCTTTACCCGAGCCTACTGTTCTGCCGATATATTTATTTTTGACAAAACCTGTGCTGAACGGGATACCCGAAGCCTTTGCATAACCCTGTGCGGCAATAAGTCCCGAATCGGGAACACCGCACACCATATCTGCATCAATCGGGAACTCATCATAAAGAAGTTCACCGGCTCTGAATCTTGCATTATGTACGCAGACACCGTTGATTACGCTGTCCGGTCTTGCGATATAGACATATTCAAAAAGGCAGAAAGATGTTTTATCGGGCAAAAGCTTTAATTTGTAGCTGTGAAAGCCTTCTTCGTCAACTACTACCATTTCACCCGGCTCAACATCACGGACAAATTCACCGCCGAGACTGTCGATAACACAGCTTTCGGAAGTGAAAATCCAGCTGTTTTTGAGTTTGCCGATACAGAGCGGACGAAATCCGTGCATATCACGAAAGCCGATAAGACGGCTCGGTGCGCAAATTACAGTTGAGTAAGCGCCCTTGAGCTTTCTCATTGAAGAAAGAACAGCATCTTCAAGCGTGTCTGTTACACATCTTTCGGTTGCAATAACATAAGCCATAATTTCAGCATTAGAATTGGACTGAAAAACAGCGCCGCCTGTTTCAAGCTCCTGCCTTATTTCATTGAAGTTTGTAATTGAGCCGTTGTTTGCAATACCGATTGAACCCTGAATATATCGCATAACAAGCGGCTGGTTAGATGCACGGTCGAGTGATTCCGATGAAGTATAACGGACATGACCGACTGCAATCTTACCGTTTGGAAGTTTTTCAAGTGCTTTGGGTGTAAAAATCTCGGACACCATACCGAGTTCCTTGACAGTTGTAAATTCACCGTCTTTATTCACGGTGATACCTGCGCTCTGCTGTCCTCTGTGCTGAAGGCTGAAGAGTGCGTCATTTGCGGCGGCAACAACATCTATATCGTCATCATTACGGTAAATACCGAACACACCGCACTCGTCATTTACTTTGTCAAGTTTTGTGTCAATATCTACATAGTTCTTAATCAAAGCTCTGCCACCTTAGCCTGCATTGCCTTGTCTTTTTCGGCAACGCCTTTTTCCATATCAGCTTTCATATTTTCAAGCTTCTCTGCAAGAGAATCGTCGGAAAGTGCGAGCATTTCAACGGCAAGAATTGCAGCGTTAGCCGCACCGTCAACTGCTACTGTTGCAACCGGAATTCCTGTAGGCATCATAACTGTTGCGAGAAGAGCATCCATACCGTCAAGCTGAGCCGACTTACATGGGATTCCTATCACAGGAAGGGTTGTTTTTGCCGCAAGAACACCTGCGAGATGTGCCGCCATACCTGCTGCGGCAATGATTACGCCAAAGCCGTTCTTTTTAGCCTCTGCCGAAAACTTAATTGCCGCATCGGGAGTACGGTGTGCGCTCATTACATGAACCTCATACTCTACGCCAAATTCTTTGAGTTTACTGGCAGCCTTTGATACTACGGGGAAATCACTGTCGGAGCCCATAATAATTGCAACCTTTTTCATAATTACTCATAGCCTTTCCGCCCACTTGATAAATTGCCGCAAAAACCGTGCCGTGGGCAGACAAAGTCAGGACAAATATGCCAATTTATGCTTTGAATCGACATAAATAAAGCATTACTAATTAATTATATAAAAAAATCGGTTAAAATTCAATAGTCAGGCGAAATTATTTTTAAAATACCGCCAAAAAGCAAAAAGTGACTGTGCAAAGCATAGCCACTTCATGATATTAATTAATCTCGGAAACATCTTTTCCCTGTTCGATTTTCATGCCGTTATCGGGATCTGTAGCATCAAGATACGGTCTTTCATTGGAAATTATGCCCTCGGTTGTAACTCCCGCCTCTGCAGCCTTTTTCATACCCGGAAAAAGAAATTCCATCTTTTCATTATCGAATTTTTCATCGAGATATTCTTCAAAGCTGTTTGACGCAGGTACTCCCTCTGTTCTCTGAGTCCATCTTGCCGTAGCTGTTACGGACATAAAGCCGTTGAATGCCATGAATACAATCAGAAATGTTGTAATAATTGCACCTGCTCTTTTAGGAATCTTTTCAATAAGCTTTGCTGTCCACGGATACAGATAACGCACCCAGACAAGACCGAGGAATCCCCAGATAAGGGCATACATAAGATTAGTTCTGCCGTCAAGGTTAAACGGAGTGTCACTGTAGTCCCATGAAACCGTGCCGAACATCTGCTCCTGCAACCACGAACAGAAATACTCAAAACCTGCTCCGACAAAAGCACTTATCACAAAAACAAGCGTATCATTAAGCTTGTAAAGCTTATACAAAGCGGCAGTAAGAAAACACGCACCGCCGCCGTAAACAGGAATAAACGGACCGTAAACCATACCGACACGCATTTCAAAATGTCCGTCAACGCAGAACGCCCATATTGTTTCAAGAATCGTGCCGATGAAAGAACCGATCACAAACAGATAAAAAAGCTTCGTAAAACAGAATCCGTAAGCAAACGGCTTGTCATCTTTGCTTTCAAAGGTTTGTGTATATTCTTTCATATTATCCTGCTTAATCTCCTCAATTTTAGCATTAATTTGCTTTACATAAGCCATATGAGTGAGATCGGGATAAGCGTGTGCAAGTCTTTTTCTTAAAATATTTTCTGTAAAAAGTCGGTTATAGTTTTCTTCAAGTTCCTGAATTTCAACCTCTGTTGCGCCTTTATCCATAAGCTCGGAAGAATTTTTAAGCTTTGCAATTCTTCTGAGCAGACGAACTGTTGTTATCATTGAAAAAACGTAATCAATTACAATAATTCCGCAGAAGCAAAGAACAAGAATAAGACTTACCCAGAAAGGAATTGCTTCAACAGCTGTGCGAAGCACCGGAATTATCAATCCGACAAGCAGCATACCGAGCAATCCGAGAAAAAGTGCATAAGGAAAAGTTATATAATTGCCTATGCTGAATTTCGACGAAGAAAAATCCCATGGCTTGAATTTGAGAGTTTTTTCTACAAGCACACCGACCACAACCATAAGTGCAGATAATATCAGAGTTGAACCGATGAATAAAATCAGCTTGCTGTTTTCAAACGGTTTTAGTGCCGTATAACAAATAACCGCCGAAAATCCGTACATAGGGCAAAACGGTGATGTCAGAAAACCGTTGTTACTGAATTTTTTCTCAAGAAGAAGCGAACGAAAACTGCTCGCCACCCAGCCAAAAAACGAGAAAATTACAAAGTACCACAACAGGTCGAGTAAAAATTGCATTTCCTGTCCCCCACAATTTTATGCAACAAATCGGACACAGAATTCTGTGCCCGAAAAATTGCCGTAAATTTCACATTCTTTATGCCTTTGGCACATCATCTTTCCAGAGTTCTTTAATTGCGGTAACATTACCCGCAAGTCCCTGAATATCTGAAGGAATGATAATCTTTGTAGCCTTGCCGTCAGCGGCTTTACCGAATGCCTCAAGCGATTTAAGCTGAATAATTCTATCGGTAGGAGAAGCCTCATTGAGCATTTTAAGTGCATCGGCATTAGCTCTCTGAACTGTGAGAATAGCCTCAGCTTCACCCTGTGCCTCACGGATTTTCTGCTCCTTAACAGCGTCGGCTTTAAGAATTGCAGATTCCTTCATACCCTCTGCAACGAGAATCTGACTGCGTTTTTCACCCTCTGCATCAAGAATTCTTGCACGGCGCTCACGCTCTGCCTTCATCTGCTTTTCCATCGCATCCTGAATTTCACGGGGCGGAAGAATGTTTTTAAGCTCGACACGGATTACCTTAATGCCCCATGCGTCGGTTGCCTCGTCAAGAATCACTCTGATTTTACCGTTGATTGTATCACGGGATGTGAGTGTGTTATCAAGCTCAAGATCACCGATGATATTACGCAATGTTGTTGCAGTAAGATTTTCAATAGCGCTAAGCGGTCTTTCTACACCGTAAGTATAAAGCTTTGGATCGGTAATTTCAAAATACACAACCGTGTCAATCTGCATCGTAACGTTATCTCTTGTGATTACAGGCTGTGGAGGGAAGTCGATTACCTGCTCTTTTAATGAAACTTTCTTTGAAATTTTGTCGATAAACGGAATTTTTACATGAAGTCCTGTTGACCATGTTACATGATATGTTCCGAGTCTTTCAATTACATATGCGTGTGCCTGCGGTACTACCTTGACATTGCTTACGATTACTATAAGCAGGATTAAAAGGATAATTCCTAAAATAATAAGTCCTAACATTATTTACCTCTCATTCTGATATGGGTTCTACAATGAGCTTTACGCCCTCGATTGCAAGAACCTTAACTTTTGTTCCTTTTAAAAGCGGTGCTTTGTCGGACTTTACCGTCCAAGTTTCCGCACCAACTTTTGCCTGTGCTGTTTTGTCAATATCGGTTAAATCAGTCAGCATAAAACCGACTTGACCGATGTGGCGGTCTGCGTTTGTTCCCGTTGTCTTGTTACGCTTTTTAAAGCGTTTTACAAGCGGTCGTGTCACAATCAGCGATACAAGTGACACAACAAGGAACACCGCCGACTGGATTGTAATGTCGCTTGTGAATATAGTTGTTATTGCGGCACAAACCGAGCCGAGAACGAACCATATTGATACAAGCTGTGTTGTAAAGCCTTCGCAAAGCAACATAAATATTGCAAAGCCTACCCACACTATCGGCATATACTGCTCCATAGAGCTGTCACCCTCCTTTTCGCATAATTTTAACACAATATTATATATTAGTCAAACTATTTTATTGCTATTTTATGCGTTTTCTTTCGAACATTTTCATCGTACAGAACAGTCTGTCATATATCTGTCATATATTATGTTTTGAGGTTTACTTGTATTCTATTCAAGCATTAAAAAGGAGGCTCTTTCGAGCCTCCTTACAGCAAATGTTCTACCCTTACAATTTCACTATTTAATTGGTTAACAAATCAACCAACTATTCGTTATAAACAATTTTTTCAATGAATACGCCTAATATATCTAATTAAAAAAAATCAGAATGAAATTGTGGATTAAGGTTATTAAATCCTGAAAGCACATCTGCCAAGCTTATATCTATATTCATGCAAAACAAATTATA
>ULRF01073513.1_pt1 | contig 23223 bp, 19 predicted proteins | sample 1955131 | NCBI WGS metagenome assembly ULRF01 (sample SAMEA4835673, study PRJEB28245) | human gut metagenome | biome: gut microbiome; material: fecal sample | place: Denmark | collected 2008
GGTCGCAGACCGTTCTGGACGCGCTGGAACGGTTCCTGCGTGAACACCATGTGTGCGTCCTGCCGCGCCGGGCAGAGCAGATTGCTGTCTCCGACGGCCGCGTGACCGGCGTGAAAACGGCGGAGGGACCTGTGCCTGCCGACTGCGTCATTCTCGCAACCGGCGGCCTGTCCTATCCCGCGACCGGCTCGACCGGCAGCGGCTATGCCATGGCGCAGGCGATCGGACATACGATCATAGAGCCGACCGGATCGCTTGTTCCGCTGGTCGAAAAGGGGCACGACTGCGCAAAAATGCAGGGGCTGGCCCTGAAAAACGTTGCGGTCAGGCTCATAAATGCCAAGGAAAAGACTGTCTACGAGGACTTTGGAGAATTGCTGTTTACCCATTTCGGCCTCTCCGGCCCCGTCATTCTCTCTGCCAGCGCCCACATGGCGCGTGGCGAAGCTGGTTATACGGTCAAGATCGATCTCAAGCCCGCACTGGATGAAAAAACATTGGACGCGCGTATTCTGCGTGATTTTTCTGCTGCGCAGAACCGCGATTTTGAAAACAGCCTTTCGGCACTGCTGCCGAAATCTATGATCCCGGTCGTCATTGCCCGCAGCGGCATCGACCCCACGCAGAAGGTCAACTCCATCACGAAGCAGCAGCGAAGAGCACTGCTCGAGACGATTAAATGCTTTTCCATTCCCATTGCCTGCAAGGCACCCGTCGAGGACGCAATCGTCACCTCCGGCGGCGTGAAAGTCTCTGAAGTGAACGCAAAAACGATGGAGTCAAAGTTGATACAGGGCTTGTATTTTGCAGGCGAACTTCTGGATGTTGATGCCTATACGGGCGGCTTTAATCTCCAGATCGCATGGGCGACGGGCCGCTTGGCGGGATTGTCTGCTGCGGCGAAAGAATTTCAATCACCGGAGGACGCAACATGAGCAAATTTGTTTCCATCGCCATCGACGGCCCGGCAGGAGCCGGAAAAAGCACCATGGCCAGAGCCTGCGCGAAGGAACTGGGCTATCTGTACGTCGATACCGGTGCAATTTACCGCACCGTCGGCTATTATATGCGTCTCATGGGCGTTGGTCCGAAGGATAAGGACGGCATTGCGCGCCTGATTGACGAGGTCAATATCGATATTCGCTATGAAGACGGTGTGCAGCATATGATTCTCAACGGCGCGGACGTGACAGGGGAGATCCGCACGCCCGAAATATCCATGTACGCCTCCGGCGTGTCCGCGCAGCCGTGCGTGCGTGCATTTCTGCTCGATATGCAGCGACAGCTTGCTCGGACGCATAACGTCGTCATGGACGGCCGCGATATCGGAACCGTCGTGCTGCCGAAGGCGGATGTAAAAATTTTTCTGACGGCGAGCGCAGAGGTGCGCGCAAAGCGCCGGTTTGACGAATTGCAGCAGAAGGGCGACAAAACGCCTTATGCGCAGATTCTCGCCGAGACGAAGCAGCGCGACAAGCAGGATTCCGAGCGCACCATCGCCCCGTTAAAGCAGGCGGCGGACGCTGTTCTGCTCGATACCTCTGACGATACGGTCAAGCAGTCGGTGGATGCCATTCTCGCCATTGTCAGGAGGAAACTCGGGTGAACTTCTGGTACCATCTGTGCTGGTGGCTGTGCCGCGTCGGGCTGTTTTTCTGGCATCCGGTGTTTCGTGTCACAGGCCGGGATCGTATCCCTGCGGGCAGCTGCATTTTCTGCGCCAACCACTCCGGCATGGCCGACCCCATCTGGATTCTGCTGGCCCTGCCTGAAAAAAGGATGATCCGCATCATGGCCAAGCAGGAACTGCGCCGCGTGCCGTTTATTGGCTGGGTTATGGAGCAATTCCGCGTGATTTTCGTCAACCGCGGCGCACACGACACGGCGGCATTCAGCCAGTGTATCGACGCGCTGACGCGTGAGAGGGAGAAACTGCTCGTCTTTGTGGAAGGAACGCGCTGCAACCGGGAAAAGCATGTACGCGCGAAAACAGGCGCTGTGCGGATGGCGGCGGAGTCCGGCGTGCCGATTGTACCGGTGTTCGTCACGCGCAACAAAACGCCCTTTTGTCCGGTCAGCGTCGTGTTCGGTGAGCCGTACAGCGTCGGCGCAATCAACCCGAATGACCATGACGCCTGCCAGCAGGCGTCCGATTGTCTCCTGAAAACGATCTATGAACTGGGCGGTGACAGCTATGCAGATCAGATTGGCTGAAACGGCGGGCTTCTGCTTCGGCGTGGAACGCGCGGTTGCGCTTGCCGAGCAGACGGCGCGCACTTGCAAAAATGCAGTTACGCTCGGGCCCATCATCCACAACCGCCATGTCGTTGAGCGCTTTGAACGGCTCGGCCTGCATGAGATCTCTTCGGCAGAGGAGGCAGAACCTGGTCAGACCGTTGTGATCCGCGCGCACGGCATCCCCGTCAGCGAGCAGCGCATGCTGTCTGCGCGCGGCGCGGCAGCGGTTGACGCAACCTGTCCGTTTGTGAAGAAGATCCATGTAATCGCACAAAAGGCAGAGCGGGACGGGCGGAGCCTTCTCATCATCGGGACGCCTACGCACCCGGAGGTCGCTGCCATTGCAAGCTATTCCTCCGATGCGCACGTCTTCCAGACCGCCGAAGCACTGCAGGCATGGCTCACGGAGCGCCCGGACCGGCGCGATTTGCCGTTTTGTCTGGTTTCGCAGACAACAGGGACGCAAAAATTGTGGGAATCATGCCGGGAAATTGCAAAAAAAGTGTGTACAAATTGCGAAATATTTGATACAATATGCAAAGCTACGGAAATGCGGCAGGAAGAAGCAGCTTATCTTTCAAAGAGTTGTGATGCGATGGTCGTTGTCGGGGACGCAAGAAGTTCCAATACGGGGCGTCTTGCCATGATCTGCAATGAGAATTGCCCGAAGGTGATACTTGTCGATCATGCCGATGAATTGGACATGTCTTTTTTCCATGACGCAGCTACTGTGGGTATAACGGCCGGCGCATCGACGCCGCCGTGGATAATTAAGGAGGTAAACAACAAAATGAGCGAAGAACTGAAAGTTGAAACTGCACAGGAGGAGAATTTTGCCGAGCTTCTCGAGCAGTCCCTCAAAACTTTGAATAATGGAGATAAGGTAACTGGCACCGTTATGGCCATCGGTTCCACCGAGATCGAAGTCGATCTTGGCACGAAGCACACCGCCTACATCCCGCTGGAAGACTTCTCCGGCGATCCGTCCGTCAAACCTGAGGACGTCGTGCATGTCGGCGATCAGGTCGAAGCAATCGTCGTCCATGTCAACGACGGCGAAGGCGTTGTCCGCCTGTCCCGCAAGCGTCTCGAGGCCGGTAAGGCTTGGGAAGAGATCGAAGCGGCTGTCGAGGACAAGACCGTTCTGGAAGGCAACGTCACCGAAGAGAACAAGGGCGGCATCGTCGTCAATGTCAAGGGTGTCCGTGTGTTCGTTCCGGCTTCCCAGTCCGGTGTTCCCAAGGGCGGCGATCTGAGCGAGATGGTCGGCAAGACTGTCCAGCTGCGTATCACCGAGGTCAACCGTGCCCGCCGCCGCGTCGTCGGCTCCATCCGTTCCGTCGCCGCTGAGCAGCGCAAGGCTGCCCAGGAGAAGATTTGGAGCGAGATCGAGGTCGGCAAGCAGTACCATGGTACGGTTAAGTCCCTCACCAGCTACGGCGCGTTCGTCGATATCGGCGGCGTTGACGGCATGGTTCATGTCTCCGAACTGAGTTGGAACCGCATCAAGAACCCGTCCGAGGTCGTTAAGGTCGGCGACGAGATCGACGTCTTCGTTATTGCGCTCGATCCCGAAAAGCGCAAGATCTCCCTCGGCTACAAGACCGAAGCCACCAACCCTTGGACGCTGTTCAACAACCAGTTCAAGGTCGGCGATGTTGCCAAGGTCAAGATCGTCAAGCTGATGACCTTTGGCGCATTCGCTGAGATCATCCCGGGCGTTGACGGCCTGATCCACATCTCCCAGATCGCAGACCGCCGCATCGGAAAGCCGGAGGACGTTCTGTCCGAGGGTCAGGAAGTTGATGCGAAGATCATCGACATCGATCAGGAGCATAAGCGTATCTCCCTGTCCATCCGCGCCCTGCTGGCTCCCGCCGCAGAGGACGAAGAGGACGCCGAGTAATTCTTCCAATCCAAGCAGGCTGCCGGAAAACGGCAGCCTGCTTTTTTGTGTGTTTCCCAAAAAGTGCTTGCTTTTTTCTTGGAAATACGATAGACTGAAAAAGTAGATAAGATACGCAGATGAACAAAAGCAATTTTCGTCAGAATGTACAAATTCAGACAACTGAATCTAGCCGGATGAACGAATCAGGAGAGTGCATATCCGCATGCCGCCGAAGGGGAACGCGCAACGAACTCTCAGGCAAAAAAACTGATTCCGGACGGAACTCTGGAAAGCTGCATCCGCAGCACCGAAGAAGCAATCCCGGCTGGCCGGGAGAATCTTTCAGGTTTACGAACAGAGCGCGCCTTCTTTTGGCGCGCTCTGTTTTCTTTAAACAAGGAGAAGCATATGATCGTAACGAGAAAAAAACCTGTGGAGCAGGTGCTTGTGATGCTGCACGGCGTGCGCCGTGTCGCACTGGTAGGCTGCGGAAACTGCGCCACAGCCTGCCAGACCGGCGGGGAAAAGGAACTGGAGCAAATGCGCCAGCTGCTCCAAGAGCAGGGGATCGAGACTGTCGGCAGTGTCCTGCCGGACGAATGCTGCCATATGCTGCTCGTCAAGCGCGATCTTAAGCCCTTGCGCGACAGCGGCGCGGAGGCCATCGTCTGTCTGGCCTGCGGCGACGGCGTGCAGACCGTCGCGGCCCATACTGCGGTTCCGGTTTTCCCCGCGAACGACACGCTGTTTCTCGGGCAGATTGAACGTGCTGGCGTTTTCCGTGAGGCCTGCCGTATGTGCGGAGACTGCATGCTCGGCCAGACCGGCGGCATCTGTCCTGTGACGCAGTGTGCAAAATCGCTCGTCCACGGGCCGTGCGGCGGACAGCGGAACGGCCGCTGTGAGGTCAACCCCGAAAACGAGTGTGCATGGCTGCGCATTTACCGCAAACTCAAGGAACTGGACCGGCTGGATCTGCTGGAGGCGGACCGGGCGGATAAGGATTATCGAAGCACCGCATACCCGCAGGCGCACAGCCTGCGTGAGATCAGGAAAAAGGGAGGAACACCATGAGTGAACTGAAACGAACCGTACTCTATCAGGCCCATCTGGACGCCGGGGCCACGATGGTCGATTTCGGCGGCTGGGATATGCCCATCCAGTACCCGGACGGCATCGTCGCCGAGCATCTCTACTGCCGCAGCCACTGCGCCATTTTCGACGTGTCCCACATGGGCCGTATCGACGTCGAAGGGCCGGACATGGTGCGGTTTTTGCAGCACGTCCTGTCCAGCAACGTGCAGGCGCTTGACATCAATCAGGCGCAGTACTGCATCATTTCCAATCAGAATGGCTGTGCCATCGACGACGCGTATCTCTATCGCTTTGAGGCAGAAAAATACTTCCTCGTCATCAATGCGGGCAACATCGACAAGGATCTCGCCCACCTGACGCGCGAGGCCGAACGCTATAACGTCACGCTCACCAATGTCTCCGACCGCTATGCGGCCATCGCCGTGCAGGGCCCGGAGGCCAAAAAGCTGCTCATGGCCCTGTCGGGCGGCAAGGCGCTCACGCGGGAAAACGTCAAAAACGCGCTGGGGACGCTCACCATGGAGGACCGTCCCGTCCGCGTTGCCAAGACCGGCTATACCGGAGAACCCATCGGCTATGAACTCTATTGCGAATCAAGGGACGCCCGGTATTTTTGGGACCGTCTGATCGAACTCGGGGCAAGACCCACCGCGCTCGGCGCGCGCGATACGCTGCGAATGGAAGCTTCTCTGCCGCTCTACGGCCATGAAATGGGGGAGTGCGAGTTTGGCGGCGAGATCCCGGTCTATGCTGTGCCGCTGGCCAAATTCGCCGTCTCGTTCGCAGAGGAAAAGGGCGATTTCATTGGCCGCGCCGCACTGAAGCGACAGTTCGAGGCATTTCAGAAGACCATGAACCGCGATTATTCCGCCCTTCAGGATCTCCCGTACCGCATTCAGCCGGTCTATCTTGCAGGCAAGGGCGTTCTGCGCAAGGGCTTCCCGGTCTACAGCAAGGACGCGTGGGCAGAGGGAAAGCCCGTCGGCTATGTGACCTCCGGTACGATGATTCCGTATTTCAAGACGGAGGGCGAGGGGCTGGAAACGGTCATTACCTCCGAGACGGGCAAGCGCTCCATCGGCCTTGCGTATCTCGATTCGCGCATCTGTCAGGACTTTGACCTTGAGATCGACATCCGCGGCAAACGGCAGCCGGCCAAGGTTGTTGCGTGGCACATCCGGCAGGATGCCGCGCCCTACGTCCGCCCCATCCTGCCCGATCATCCTGCCCCGGCTGCGCCGCACTGCGACGCGCCGTATGCCGAAAAGGCCGCTGCGCTCCTGAAAAAGGCGCAGGAGAACCACCTCTGGCGGCAGCATCGGTGCATCAATCTCATTCCGTCTGAAAACACACAATCGCGCGCCGTGCGCCTGCTCTCGGCCTCTGACCCGTCGAACCGCTACGCTGAGCATAAAAAACAGAAGGCGTTCTATGATGCGGAGATCTTCTATTATCAGGGTACGGACTTCATCGGCGAGGTCGAGGCACTGCTCGTTGAGGAGATGAAAAAATTCCTCGGCGCATCGCAGGTTGAAACGCGCGTGACCTCCGGTCAGATGTCCAATACCGCTGTCTTTTCCGCGCTCATGGACTTTAAGAACCGTGTTGACCGCAAGCGCACGCCGCAGCGGCTCGGCTGGGTCATGAACAACCATATCGTCCGCGGCGGCCATCTGTCCGCACAGCCCATGGGTGCGCTGCACGACTATATCGCTGTCGATCCCGTCACCGAAAAGCAGATGGTCGTCAACTTTCCCGTCTGCGCCGACGACCCGTACCGCATCGACACGGAGGCGGCAAAGCTGCTGCTTGCGCAGTACCGGCCGGAATTCGTGATCTTCGGCAAGTCCATGGTGCTGTATAAGGAGCCGGTCACGGAGCTTGTAAGCTTCATCCGCGAGCAGGGCATCCGCACGACCGTCATGTACGACATGGCCCATGTGCTGGGTCTGATCGGCGACCACTTCCAGAAGCCGTTTGAGGAGGGCGCGGAGATCGTCACCGGCTCGACGCACAAGACCTTCTTCGGCCCGCAGCGCGGCGTGATCGGCGTGAATTACAAGCCGGAGGACCTCAAATGGGGCCTCTGGGAGACGATCGAAACGCGCGCCTTCCCCGGCAGCGTCTCCAACCACCATCTTGGAACGCTTCTCGGCCAGCTGATGGCGGCGTATGAGATGAACGCGTTCAAGGACGAATACCAGAAGGCCGTGATTGAAAACGCAAAGAGCTTCGCCGCCAGCTTGAGGGCCGAGGGCCTTGACGTGGCGGGCGACCCGGCCGTGGGCTACACCGAGACGCATCAGGTCATCGTCCGCGTCGGCTACGCCAGAGGCCCGGAGATTGCGAAGCGGCTCGAGGAAAACAACATCATCTGCAACTATCAGGCCACGCCCGACGAGGAGGGCTTCACTGCCTCCGGCGCGCTGCGCATGGGCGTAAACGAAATGACCCGCTTCGGCTTCGGGAAGGAGCAGTTCGCGCAGCTTGCGCACCTGATCGCCGACTGCGTCATGCGCAATGCGGACGTCCGGGAAGAAGCTGCCCGCCTGCGCGAGAACTTCACCGATATGCGCTACTGCTTCTCCGACGCGGAGACGGAAAGCCTCATTTCCGCCCTGGCTGAGGCTACGGGCATCTGAGCGGATAGCGTACACTTTATCAGAAATTTGCCCGCTCAGTGTAGAGGCCGATGCCCACATCGGCCCGGCAGATTGCACCGCGTTTTACGAAAATCTTCGGCGAATTCGCAGCTTCCCAACGGGCCGATGTGGGCATCGGCCCCTACTATACTGTGCGAATCCGCACTGCCTGCAAATATGGCGAAGCATATCCAGCACCCCTTTTCTCCCCCCACCAACTCAACCAATCAACCCCACAAAACAGAACTGGAGGAACGAATTATGAATTTTCCCGCTGAACTGAAGTATTCCCGCGACCACGAATGGGTCAAGATGCTGGACGAAACGACTGCTCTTGTCGGCATCACGGACTTTGCCCAGAGCGAACTGGGCGATCTGGTCTACGTCAATCTGCCCGAACCCGGCGACGAGGTGCTTGCGGGCGAAACGGCCTGTGATGTCGAATCCGTCAAGGCTGTGTCCGATGTTATGAGCCCCGTGACCGGCGTGATTGCCGAGGTCAACGAGGAACTGGACGATTCGCCGGAACTACTGAACTCCGACCCCTATGAGGCGTGGATCATGAAGATCGAGCGCATCACGGACTTCTCCGAACTTCTGAGTGCGGAGGAATATGAGGCGTTTACGAAGGAGGAACACTGATGGGCACATTTGTCCCGACGACAGCTGCGGAACGGGAGCAGATGCTGCGGACGATCGGTGCTTCATCCGTAGAAGAACTGTTCCGGGATGTGCCGCAGCAGATGTATCTGGATGGATATCTGAATCTGCCGCCCGGGAAGAGTGAACAGGAGACGTTTGAAGCTGTCTCGACGCTGGCAGAGCAGAATCATGTGTTCAAGACCTGCCTGCGCGGTGCGGGCAGCTACCGGCATTATATCCCGGCGGCGGTAAAAGCCATCGTGACCCGCGAGGAATTTGTGACGGCCTATACGCCCTATCAGGCCGAGATCAGTCAGGGCATTTTACAGGGAATTTTTGAATACCAGACTATGCTCTGCGAACTGACCGGTATGGACGTGTCCAACGCTGGCGTTTATGACGGCGGGACTGCCGCTGCAGAAGCTATCCCCATGTGCCGCGACCGTAAACGCACAAGGGCCTATGTCTCCGCAGCAATCGACCCGAACGTCCTCGGCGTTATGAAGACCTACTGCTTCGGCTCCGGGACGGAGTTGATTGTTGTCCCAATGAAGAACGGCAAAACAGACCCGGACGCGCTGCGCACCATGCTCGGCGCGGACGCCGCCTGCTTCTATGTCCAGCAGCCGAATTTCTTCGGCCAGCTGGAGGATGCGGAACTGCTCGGCGAGATCACACACGCAGCCGGAGCCAAATATATCATGGGCGTGAACCCCATTTCGCTGGCCGTCCTGAAAACACCGGGCGAGTGCGGCGCGGACATTGCCGTCGGTGAAGGGCAGCCGCTCGGCCTCGATACGGCCTTCGGCGGGCCGTACCTCGGCTTTATGACCGCGACGAGCGCCATGATGCGCAAGCTTCCGGGCCGCATCGTCGGCCAGACGCATGATACAGAGGGGAAGACCGGCTATGTTCTCACGCTTTCTGCGCGTGAGCAGCACATCCGCCGGGAAAAAGCCTCGTCCAATATCTGCTCAAACGAACAGCTTTGCGCGCTGACTGTTGCCGTCTATCTTGCCGCCATGGGCGAGGCCGGACTGCGACAGGCCGCGACGCTCTGCACGTCCCGCGCGCATTATTTCGCACAGCGGCTCGAAGAAGTGCTCGGCTGGAAGCGCGTCTATCCCGGCGAATTCTTCCACGAATTCGTGACCGCCTGCCCGTGCCCGGAACGGGCGCTGGCAGTATTGGAGGCGCACGGAATTCTGGGCGGTCTGCCGGTGGAGGGCGGAATCCTCTGGTGCGTGACGGAACTGACAGATAAAAAGACGCTCGACCATGTGATTGGGCTTTTGCAGGAGGTGAGCGGCCAATGAAGACGATTTTTGAACAGGGTGCCCTCGGCCATGGCTTGTCGCTGCTTCCCGCGTGCGATGTGCCCGTCGTGACGCTGGCGCCGGCGCGCAAAAAGCCGCTGCACCTGCCGCAGGTGAGCGAAAATGAACTCATCCGGCACTATACCGCGCTGTCGCATCGCGTCCACGGCATGAACGACGGCTTCTATCCGCTGGGCTCCTGCACGATGAAGTACAACCCCAAGGTCAATGAAGCCCTTGCGGCACTGCCTGGCTTTGCAAGGCTCCATCCGCTTCAGCCGGAGCAGACGGCGCAGGGCGCGCTGGAACTGCTGTATGAAACGGGAAAGCTGCTTGGCGAAGTGACCGGTATGGACGCGTTCACGCTCCAGCCCGCAGCAGGTGCGCACGGCGAATTCACAGGCCTGCTGCTCATCAAGGCGTACCACCTCGCACGCGGCGACGTGAGCCGGACAGAGATCATCGTCCCGGATTCCGCCCACGGCACGAATCCGGCCTCGTCCGTCATGGCAGGCTTCCGCGTGGTCAATATCCCGTCCGGCGCAGACGGCTGCGTCGATCTCGCAGCGCTCCGCGCAGCCGTTGGACCGCAGACGGCAGGATTGATGCTCACAAATCCCAATACGGTCGGCATCTTCGACAAGAATATCCTTGAAATCACGAAAATCATCCACGACGCGGGCGGCCTGTGCTATTACGACGGCGCGAATCTGAACGCCGTTATGGGCGTCGTCCGTCCGGGTGACATGGGCTTCGACTGCATCCACCTGAATCTGCATAAGTCCTTTGCCACGCCGCACGGCGGCGGCGGGCCGGGTTCCGGCCCTGTGGGCTGTAAGGCGTTTCTCGCGCCGTTTTTGCCTGGCCCCATCCCGGAAAAGACCGAAAACGGCTTCCGCTTTGCGCAGCCTGCGCAGTCCGTCGGCCGGGTGCGGGATTTCTACGGAAATTTCCTCGTCGTCGTCAAGGCGTTTGCCTATCTGACCATGCTTGGCCGGGAGGGCGTGCATGAAGTGGGCCGCAACGCGGTTCTAAATGCGAATTATATGATGGCCGCGCTGCAGGATATCTACGACATGGCCTACCCCGGCCCCTGTATGCACGAGTTTGTCATGACGCTGGATCGGCTGCATAAAGAAACCGGTGTTTCCGCGCTTGATATCGCCAAGGGCCTGCTTGACAACGGCATTCATCCGCCCACAATGTATTTCCCACTGATCGTCCACGAGGCGCTCATGGTCGAGCCGACGGAGACGGAGTCCAAGGCCACCATGGATGAGGCAATCGAGGTCTTCCGTTCGCTTGCCCGTCTTGCATATGAGAATCCCGAAGCACTCCATACCGCACCGCACAATACCCCTGTCCGCCGTCTCGACGAGGTACAGGCCGCAAGAAATCCCGTTTTGCGCGCTGTGTTTGCAGAATAAAAAAAGACTGCCCGCCGCCCGGCCATACACATGGCCGGGCGGCGTCAGTCTGTGAAAAGGGCGTTTGTTCCGGTACAACGGTTCAAATGATTACAGTGTAAATTCAAAGCGCATGGCAAGCGCCTTGAACAGTTCGTGCATAACGCGCTCGGAGACGGTTCGGATGTCCATGCTGCCGATAAAGGCGATGATTTTCTGAATCTCATCCTCAGGGACGTGATACGACCGGAGGCTCATGGTCAGGAACATTTGCAGCTTCTTTTCCAGCGTCAGTTCCTCGTCGCACGGATGCGCCATATAGGCCCGCATGATTCCGGCAGAGCCGAGTTCCATAAAGAAGAAGTCCTGTGCGGTCAACTCCGGCTGATAGGAACCGAAGATCTGATAGAGTTCCTTGGCTGTCTCGCGGAAAATATAGTCCGATGCTTCCTTCTGCGTGTACGCCTCGATATAGATCTCGCGCAGATTTTCGTTCAGTTCCGTCAGTGTCATCTGAATGGCTGTCTCCACGGCATAGACATAGGCCGGCGGCAGATGTGCGCCTGCCATGCTGCGAGCCGTAGCGAACTGATTGGAAAACATGAACTCCACCAGTTCAGCCAGTACGCCGTCCTTGGCACGGAAAATATTTTGAAAAATACTGTTGGAAACCGACGCCTGCTGTACAATCTGTGCAACAGTCGTTTTTTTATAGCCCTGCTCGAGAAACAGCTTGACGCAGACCGTCAGAATCCGCTTCTTGGACGGCAGGCTTGCATTTGTGATCGCGATGAGAACCACATCCCTTCTGACATTCTTTTTGCACCCATTGTAGCAAACCTCCGCCGGAAACGCAAGTCTTTCGCACCCCTGCCCCCCTGCCGCGCTCTGCGCGGTAAGGGGAGGGGATATGTTGCAAAATTCAGAGTGCTCCGAAATTTGTGACATTTGCATCCCCTCAAGCCCTACGGGCCAGTTCCCCTTGCGCCTAAGGAAAGCCTTGGTGCATCACTAATTTTTGTTTGATGTGCTGAATTATTTTATGGATTGACAGGATGTTTTATTAGAATTATAATATGACGTGAATCACTATTCACGTCATATTGAGGTGTTTTATGTATCGGAAGCTGAATGAAGCGGCGTTGGGCGCGATTTTGGAGGCGGGCATTGCGGAATTTGCCCGCTGCGGTTTTCAGCCTGCATCTATTGCAGCGGTTGCAAAAAATGCGGGCGTAAGCGTCGGCGTGATCTATAAATATTTTGGGGATAAAGACACATTTTTCCTCGCCTGCGTGCGGCACTCGCTTGAACTGATGGATGCAACATTGCAGGAAGCCGCTGCGGGCGGTGGGCCGCTGGCGGCGCGGATGCAGCGGCTCATTCTCGCGCTCATCCGCCAGTCGCGCAGCCACGCAAGTTACAACGCGATGTATAACGAGATCACCTCCGGCAGCTGCCGGAAGTACGCCGGGACACTCGCCCGCGAGATCGAATCGCGCACGGCAGCGCTTTATACACGCCTGTTTGACGGCGCGCAGCAGGGCGGACAGCTCACAGAGCGGATCGAGCCGCAGCTGTTTGCGTTTTTCTTTGACAATCTGCTGATGATGCTGCAGTTTTCCTACAGCTGCGAATATTATCAAGAACGGATGCAGATCTTCTGCGGCGATGCCGCTTTGGATGATACGAAAATGGCCGACAGGCTGACGCGCTTTTTGCTGGGCGCGATGAAAGGAGACGTATGCAGTATCTCATCGCTTACGACTTCGGAACAACCGGAGTCAAGACCTGCCTGTTCGGAGCCGAACAGGATATCCGGCTGATTGCGAGTGCCTACGCAGGCTATGGACTCTATATCCTGCCAGACGGCGGCGCGGAGCAGGACGCAGATGAATGGTGGGCGGCCATGTGCTGTACCTCGCGTGCTGTGTTTGAAAAGACGGACGTGATGCCTGCGCAGGTGTCCGGCATTTCCTTTTGTTCGCAGATGCAGGGCATGGTGCTCGTGGATGAAAATGGCCGCGCGCTGCGCCGCCCGATGAGCTATATGGATCAGCGGGCTTTGGCGGAATTCAAGGCATGTCAGACGCACGGGCCGTGTGTTTCCGGCGTGAACGTCGGGATGCTGCTGCGCTCTCTGCGCGCGACGCACGCTGCGTCCACGAGTGTCAAGGATCCGCTCTGGAAATATAAATGGGTACAGGCGCATGAGCCGGAAGTCTTCCAAAAGGCCCACAAGTGGCTGGATGTGAAGGAATCCCTGATCGCACGGGCGACGGGAGAATTCGTCATGACGCGTGATTCGGCCTATTCGACGTTTCTTTATGACACGCGGCCCGGTCGTGAGGGCTGGAACGAAGAACTTTGCCGGATGTACGGCGTCGAGACGCGGCACCTGGCGAAGATCATTGAATGCACCGACGTGGCGGGGCTTCTGACGGAACAGGCCGCGCAGGAACTGGGCCTCTGTCCCGGAACAAGGGTTTACGGCGGCGGAGGCGACGCGACGCTTATCGGCGTGGGTGCGGGCTGCACCGCCGTCGGCAGTACGCATATCTATTCCGGCACGTCCGGCTGGGTCGGAACGGTGATGGACCATCAGGCGGTTGATCTTTCGGCGATGATTGCGGGCATTGTCGGCGCAGAAAAAGGCAAATACAATTATTTTGCCGAAATGGAGACGGCAGGCAAGTGCTTTGAATGGGTCAAGGATCATCTGGTGCTGGATGAGGTCAATATCTATCTGTCCAAGACCGACGTGGCCGAGAGTCAGGAAACGGTTTATGAGAGTTTGTACGATTACATGTCCGATACCGTCGCGCGGGTTGCACCCGGTTCTGGAGGCGTGATCTTTACACCGTGGCTGCATGGCAACCGCTGTCCGTTTGAAGACCCGGCGGCAGCCGGGATATTCTTCAACATTCAGCTGGAGACAGGCAAGGCGCAGATGCTGCGGGCGGTTCTCGAGGGCATCTGCTTCCACCAGCGCTGGATGCTCGAATGCGAGGAAAAGAAGACAAAGACGTCCCCAGTCATCCGATTCGTCGGCGGCGGTGCACTGTCGAAGGTGACGTGTCAGATGCTGGCCGACATTACAGGCCGGACAGTCGAGACAGTCGAAAACACGAAGGATGTCGGTGCCATCGGCGCGGCAATGCTGGCTGCGGTCGGGAGCGGGCTGTTCCCAAGTCTGACCCTTGCCGCCGCGCATGTGAAAGTCAACGGACGCTATGAGCCGAACGCGGCCTTAAAGCCGGTCTATGACCGCAATTACCGCGTGTTCCGGCAGCTGTACGCGTCAAATAAGAAGAATTTTGCGCTGCTAAATAAGCTGAAGGAGGCATAAGCATGGAAGATCAGGCTTTACGGATGTGCATCTGTAAAACGGGCCGTGAACTGCTGGAAAACAGACTTGTTGCCCGGACGTGGGGCAACGTTTCAGCCCGCGCAGATGACATGCACTATCTTGTCACGCCCAGCGGTATGGACTACGGCAGCATCACGCCGGAGGATATTGCACGCTGTGATCTTGCAGACGGCAAATGGACCGGCCCGCGCAGGCCGTCCGGCGAACGGGCAGTGCACGCGCTTGCCTATTCGATGTTTGAGGATGCCCATTTTGTTATTCACACGCACCAGACCTACGCCTCGGCGCTTGGCCTGTGCGGATACAAGCCTGGCTGCTTTACCGGCGAGGAACGGCAGCAGCTTGGCGGTGTGGCCGTGGCGGGGTATGGACTGCCGGGCACAAAAACACTGCAGAACGCAATGCGCGAGGCTATGGCGCACGGAGCAAAGACAATCCTGATGGCGCACCACGGTGTTTTGATCTGCGCGCGCAGCCACGACGAAGCGCTGATGCGTGCGCAGCTGCTCGAACGGCTCTGCCGCCGCTGCTGGCAGGGTGTATTAGAGCAAGCTGCACCGGTCATGGAACAGAAGCGGCTGGATTCCGTGCTTGCCAAGGTTCGCCATGCACATCCGCTGGCCTGTGCCGCGCGGACGGACGCACTTCTGACTATGGCGGCGCTGAATCGGCCCATCCGCGCCCAACTGGACGACATGGCGCAGATGATCGGATCCGTGATCCCAGTCACGCAGATCGCTGCGGCAGGTGAAATTTCTGCTGCGCTCGACAAGCGCTGCGCGGTGCTGGTTCCGGGTGTGGGTGCAGTCGTCTGCGGAAAGGACGAGGATGATACGCAGGCGCTGGCAGTTCTCGCGGACAAGGCTGCCGTCTGTGCGCTGCATACGGCGGCGCTCGGACAGCGTGCACAGCTTTCCCGCGCGGATATTGCCCTGCAGCATTTGGTCTATCAGCAGAAATACGCAAAGCAGAAGGAGGCAGGAAAATGACCGGAGAAAAAAAGAAAGAAATTTGGCGGGTTGTCAAATTTGTGCTGTTTTCGGCCTCGGCAGGTATCATCCAGATCGGATTGTTTACGCTGCTCAATGAACTGTGCAAATGGAGTTACTGGCCGTGCTATCTGATTGCATTGGTCGCGTCGGTGGTGTGGAACTTCACGCTCAACCGGAAATTCACGTTCAAGAGCGCCAACAACGTGCCGAAAGCCATGGCGCTGGTTTTGTGCTATTACGCCGTGTTCACACCTCTGTCAACCCTTCTCGGCAACTGGCTGGTTGAAACCTGCGGCTGGAACGAATATCTGGTCACCGTTATGAATATGCTTTTGAATTTTGTCACGGAATACCTGTTTGACACGTTCGTCGTGTTCCGGGGCAGCATGGATACAAATGACCTTGCGAAAAAGGAGGAACCCATAAAATGAACAACTGCGGCATCAGCCGTTGGGACGATCCCAACGAGATCAATGCGAGGCTCAAGGCGCTGACCAGTCAGCCCATCTGGGAGGTCACGGACGACTATTACAACAATGTAATCCTCAAGTATTTCGATGAAAAGTGCAAAGCCTCCAAGGCTGTGTATGAGGAGTCGAAGGAGTATATCCCCGGCGGCGTCCAGCATAATCTGGCCTTTAACAAGCCGTTTCCCATGTGTATGGCGCGGGCCGACGGCGCGTACCTCTATGATAAGGACGGAAATCAGTATTTCGACTTTTTACAGGCCGGCGGCCCGACAATTCTCGGCAGCAACTATCCCGTCATCCGGGAAAAGGTGATTGAACTGCTGAACGAATGCGGCCCGGTGACAGGTCTGCTGCACGAGTCCGAATTGATGATTGCAAAAGAGATCAATAAGCATATGCCGAACGTTGAAATGTTCCGTATGCTCGGCAGCGGCACGGAGTCCGTCATGGCGGCGCTTCGCATCGCGCGCATTGCGACGGGCAAAAAGCGCATCATCAAGGTCGGCGGCGCGTATCACGGTTGGTCTGACCAGATGGTCTACGGCCTGAAAATCCCTGGCAGCCGGGCGCTTCTGGAATCGCACGGGATTCCCGGCGGCTGCTATGAGGCAACAGACGAGGTGCGGCCGAACGATCTGACCATGCTTGAGGATATGCTCAAGCGCAACGTGCTGCTCGGCGGCACAGCGGGCGTCCTTGTCGAGCCGGTCGGCCCCGAAAGCGGTACGCGGCCCGTTGCGCACGACTATAACGCGGGCGTGCGGACGCTGTGCGATAAATACGGCGCGCTGATGATCTTCGATGAGGTCGTCACGGGCTTCCGCGTTGCGCTTTCGGGCGCGCAGGGCTATTTCGGCGTTGTACCAGATCTGACAGTCTTTGGCAAGATCGTCGCGGGCGGCTACCCCTCGGCAGGCGGCGTCGGCGGCAAGAAGGAATACGCGCAGCTCATGGCTGCGGGTCTTGCCACGGGCAAACACCGGGCCTATGTCGGCGGCACGCTGGCGGCCAATCCGCTGTCCTGCCTCGCCGGTTACACGGCCATCCGCGAGATTGAGCGCACGAACGCCTGTGAGATCGCGGGTAAAATGGGCGACCGCCTGTGCGACGGCCTCAAGAGCCTGCTCGAGCAATACGGCCTGCCGTTCGTAGCCTATAATCAGGGCTCCATCGTACATCTCGAGTGTACGGGCGCAATGAGTTTCGATTTCTCGTCCATGTCGTTTGCAAAGTCCGCCGTCGGTCTGCTCAAGCACAAGGATATGATGTATGTCCGCAAGGATTCCATGGAGCGCATGGGCGCGGCCTATATGGCAAACGGTATTGTCACGCTGGCCGGCAGCCGCCTGTATACCTCTATGGCCGACACGCCGGAGATCATCGATGAGGCGCTGAACCGGTTTGAAGCGGTCTTCAAACACGTCAAAAGGACCAATAAGGGACTTTTGGCCTGACGCACTCATCTTATCTATTATGGAATAAGGGCGCCTCTCGTCATGCTAAGCATGGCGAAAGGCGCCCTTGACATACCACGTCACTTCTTGATCTCGTCCCAATAGCGTTTGGCGGCCTGTTCGGTTTTGTTGTCACCATAGGTGTAATAAACACGGTCTTTGATACTGTCAGGAAGGTACTGCTGACGTATCCAGTGGTTCGGGAAGTTATGGGGGTAGAGATAGCCCTGCTCGCGCTCAAAGCCTGCGCCGTCAGCATGAACATTTTGCAGTTCGCGCGGGACGGGGCCGGTTCTGCCAGCCTTGACGTCGGCGATGGCCGCGTCGATGGCCATGTAGCCGGAATTGGACTTCGGAGCCGTGGCAAGCAGAATGACAGCGTCGGCCAGCGGCAGGCGCGCCTCCGGCAGCCCCAGCTGCAAAGCGCTGTCAACGCAGGCCTTGATGATAGGGATCGCCTGTGGATAGGCAAGGCCGACATCTTCCGCCACAGAGCACAGAATCCGGCGGCATGCCGACGGCAGATCGCCCGCCTCTAAAAACCGGGCCAGATAATGTACAGCGGCGTCCGGGTCGGAGCCGCGGATGGACTTCATGAGCGCGGAAAGATCGTCATAATGATCGTCGCCGGATTTATCATAGCGCATGGCCGAGCGCTGTGACACCTGCTTTGCGTCTGCCATGGTGAGCCTGACCACGCTGTTTTCGGGCCGTGTGGCCGTGTAAAGAAATTCGACGGCGTTGAGCGCCTTGCGGATATCGCCGCCGCAGGACTGCGCAATGTGCTCCTTGACACCGGGCTCCGGCAGGATGGTCACGCTGTCGCGCGATTCGAGATAATTGAGTGCCCGGCTGACTGCGCGCTGCGCCTCGTCCTTTTCCACGGGCTTGAATTCAAACACCGTCGAGCGCGACAGGATAGCGTTGTAGACATAGAAATACGGGTTTTCCGTCGTAGATGCAATGAGTGTGATCTTGCCGTTTTCAATATACTCCAGCAGCGTCTGCTGCTGTTTTTTGTTGAAATACTGGATCTCGTCCAGATACAGCAGCACGCCGTTCGGCGCGAGGAACGTGTCCAGCTGGGCATAAATCTCCTTAATGTCAGCGGAGGACGCGGTCGTTGCGTTGAGTTTGCACAGCTTCCGCTGCGTTTTTTTCGCAATCAGATTTGCAACGGTCGTCTTGCCTGTGCCGGAAGGGCCGTAGAAGATCATATTCGGAACAGAACCGCTCTCAATGATGCGGCGTAGCAGGCCGTTTTCCCCTAATATATGCTGCTGACCGCAGACGTCGGACAGTTCCTGCGGACGAAGCGCGTCCGCGAGGGGCTGATACATATCGCCCGCCTCCTTTTTGTTTTTTAATGTATTATACCGGTTTTCGCTGCCAATTACAAGCGGGCGGTTCCCTTTCCCGACTGTTTGTGATACAATGAAACAAAAAAACAGGGGATGAGCAAGTATGGAAACAGCTGAACGCGTGGCCGGTATCATTGCTGCGCTGAAAAAGGAATATCCGGATGCGCTCTGTGCGCTGCATTACGGGAAGGATTATGAGCTGATGATCGCAGTACGCCTGTCTGCACAGTGCACAGACGCACGGGTCAATTTGGTTACGCCTGCGCTCTTCGCACGCTATCCGACGCTGGATGCGTTCGCGGAGGCCGACGTTTCCGAGGTCGAGGACTATGTTCACTCCTGCGGGTTCTATAAGCACAAAGCGGAAGACATTGTGCTGGCCTGTCGGATGCTGCGGGACGAATACGGCGGAAAAGTCCCGGGAACGATGGACGAACTGCTGCGCCTGCCGGGTGTGGGCCGGAAAACGGCAAATCTGCTGCTGGGCGATATTTATGGGACGCCCGGCTCGGTCGTCTGCGACACGCACTGCATCCGCATCTGCAATCTGCTGGGCCTTGCCAGCGGGAAGGACCCGGCAAAGGTTGAACAGCAGCTGCGCGCCATCCTGCCGCCGGAGGAATCGTCCGATTTCTGCCATCGCCTCGTCCTGCACGGCCGGGCAGTCTGTGTGGCGAGAAAGCCCGCGTGCGAACGCTGCTGTCTTGCCCCGTACTGCAAGAGTTTTACGGGCGAATAATCATTTTTCAGAAGCACAGCCGGAAAACCACTCACGTTCTATTATACAAAGGAGAATTCCATGTCCAACAGAACCATTTGCCTCATCAATGATTCGTTTCCGCCCGTGACGGACGGGGTTGCGAATGCGGTCGTCAATTATGGCCGCGCGATCACCGAGAGCGGCGATAAAGCCGTTGTTGTGACGCCTGCTTATCCCGGCGCGGACGACAGCGGCTTCAGCTTCCCGGTCGTGCGCTATCCCAGCATCGACATGACGAAGCTTGTCGGCTATCATGCGGGCTTTCCGTTTTCAGAGAAGACCATGCAGACACTTATGGAATACCCGTTTGATCTCATCCACTGCCATTGCCCCATTACCTCTGCCGTGCTTGCACGCGAACTGCGCGCCCGGATCCATGTTCCAACGGTTTTTACCTATCACACCAAGTTCGATATTGACATTGCAAATGCCATCCATGCGAAGCTTTTGCAGGAGGGCGCAAAAAAGCTGCTTGTTGACAATATCAGCGCCTTCGATGAGGTCTGGACAGTCAGCCATGGAGCGGGGGAGAACCTGCGCTCGCTCGGCTATCAGGGCGACTGGCGCGTAATGCCGAACGGCGTCGATTTCGCAAGGGGCCGCGTACCGGAAACAGACGTCCACGCGGTCTGCCGGGATTTTGATCTGCCGGAAAACGTGCCCGTTTTTCTGTTTGTGGGCCGCATGATGTGGTATAAGGGCCTACGCATCACGCTCGACGCACTCAAAAAACTTAAGGACGGCGGCCATCCGTTCCGTATGGTCTTCGTCGGCAGCGGCGGAGACAAAGATGAGGTCGTGGCCTACGCCAACGAACTTGGCCTTGCGGACCGTGTGTTCTTTACCTCGCCCAAATACGACCGCAATGTCATTCGGGCGTGGTACTGCCGGGGCGATCTGTTCCTGTTCCCATCGACGTTCGACACGAACGGCCTTGTCGTGCGCGAGGCGGCAGCCTGTGAACTGGCAAGCGTCCTTGTGCGCGGCAGCTGCGCTGCTGAGGATATCACGGATGGCAAAAACGGATTTTTGATCGAAGAAAACGCAGACTCCATGGCAGCGCTGCTTGCAAAGCTTTGCCATGAGCCGGAGGTTCTGAAGCGTGTGGGCAGACAGGCGCAGGAGGAAATTTATATTTCCTGGGACGATGCTGTCCATCGTGCGCAGCGCCGCTACGAGATTGTGATCGAGCAGTATCGCTCCTGCGGTTCCGCCCACCGCCGCTTCTCTGACGAGTATTATCAGTCGCTTGGCATGTGTATCGACGTGCTCAAGCGCAGCCGTGAGCGCCTGCGCGAACAATGGGACGCTTTCGCGGAGCATTTCCAGTAAAGCTGAAAAAACCTCTGCCGCCCGCGCGGGCAGCAGAGGTTTTTCTATCGTTCTGTATTTAAATATGTATCTTATTCCTTGACTGTGCCGTCTGCATTGAAGACGGGAAGCTTGTTGAGGTAGATGATGTCCTTGCGCTCCTGCGCATCGCCTTCCGCGAGAACAGCCATGCGGCCTGCGACTGTGCCGCCTGCCTTTTCAACCAACTCTTCCATCGCGCGCAGCGATTCGCCGGTGGAAATGACATCGTCTACGATCAGCACACGCTTACCGCGGATCTTGTCAGCCTCTTCGCCGGACAGATATAGATCCTGATCATGCTGGGTCGTGATGGAACGGACCGTCACATGCAGCGGGCGGGGCATATAGACCTTCAGACCCTTGCGGGCGACGAAATATTCCTTTGCGCCGGACTGGCGAGCCATCTCGTGGATGAGGGGGATGCTCTTGGCCTCGGCCGTGAGCAGATAATCGTAGTCCTTCGGCGCCCTTGCCAGCAGTTCGCGTGCACAGGCGACGGTGATCTCCGCGTCGCCGAACATGACGAACGCGCCGATATACAGATCGTCGGACACCTTGCACAGCGGCAGATCCCGGTCAAGACCGGCAATGTTCATTCTATATTTCATGCAGAATCTTCTCCTCCATATCCTTTCGTGCGTCGGGTCATTCCCAAAGAAATATTATACCGGCCGAACGGCGGCTTGTCAATTCCTTCTTCTGATTCGTTGTTTTCGCCATTGGCGAAAACAACATATTTTTTGTGCAGTAGTGTAAATTTTCCGTGAACTTTTTTGTTGGTGCTGACACTTGTATTTATATGCGCTATCCTCTATAATCAAGCTGTCAGAAAGTCTGGTGGGCTAAAAAATTTTTGCCTGCCCGCGAGAAAAAAGAAAGGATGGTTTCCCTACATGAGCAATTTCTTTAAAGTGAAGGAACACGGCTCGACCGTGCGCACCGAGATCATGGCCGGTGTGACGACCTTCATGGCGATGGCTTACATTTTAATGGTCAACGCCGGTATGTTCTCCAGCCTCGGCACCGTCAGCTACGGTGCAATCTACATCGCAACTGCCATTTCCGCCGTTATCGGCACCGTTCTCATCGGTCTTCTGTCCAACCTGCCGCTGGCGCAGGCTTCCGGCATGGGTCTGAACGCATTCTTCGTCTACACCGTCTGCTTCACCTTCGGCCTCAGCTACGCGAATGCGCTGGTTCTCGTTCTGGTTGACGGCATTGTCTTCGTCCTGCTGACTGTCACGGGTCTTCGCAAGATGATCTTCGACGCTATCCCGGCTGCTGTCAAGACTGCGATCTCTGCCGGCATTGGCCTGTTCATCGCGTTCATCGGCCTGCAGAACGCCGGTATCGTCATGGACGACGGCGCAACGCTTGTCAATCTCGCTTCTTTCAATGTCTTCTCCGGCGCCGCTACCTGGGCCAGCATCTTCCCGATGCTCCTGACCATCATCGCGGTCTTCGCCATCGGCGCTATGTCCAAGAAGAAGGTCAAGGGCGCTGTCCTGTGGGGCATGCTCGGCGGCGCAGTTCTCTACTACGTCATCGGCCTCATCACGATTCCTGATTTCTATGCTACCGCTGTTGCTCCTAACCTGACCTCCGATTTCTTCGGCGCGTTCAAAGAGTTTGGCGCACAGGCGTTCGGCAAGGTCTTCACCGAAGGCTTTGACTTCAGCCCGTACATTGCCGAGCACGGCATGAGCAACTTCATCGTCATGTTCCTCACTACCATGCTTGCATTCTGCATGGTCGATATGTTCGATACCCTTGGCACGCTGTACGGCGCCTGCGCTGCCGGCAATATGCTGACCAAGGACGGCAACGTTCCCAACATGGACAAGGCTATGCTGGCTGACGCCATTGCTACCTGCTGCGGCGCTGTCTGTGGCACCTCCACTGTCACCACGTTCGTCGAGTCCTCTGCCGGCGTTGCCGAGGGCGGCCGCACCGGTCTTGCCTCCATGGCGACTGCTGCTCTGTTCTTCATCGCAATGTTCCTCGCGCCTGTCGCACAGCTCATCCCGACCTACGCCTGCGCTGCAGCTCTGATCTATGTCGGCGTTCTTATGATGGCGAACGTCCGCTCCATCGACTGGGACGATCCCGCTGCTGCGGTTCCGGGCTTCATGACTGTCGCGTTCATGCCGCTGACCTACAACATCTCCTACGGCATCGCGTTCGGCCTCATTTCCTATGTCTTCATCAAGATCTTCACCGGCAAGATCAAGGAAGTCAA
>ULRF01040053.1_pt1 | contig 22942 bp, 18 predicted proteins | sample 1955131 | NCBI WGS metagenome assembly ULRF01 (sample SAMEA4835673, study PRJEB28245) | human gut metagenome | biome: gut microbiome; material: fecal sample | place: Denmark | collected 2008
AACGTGAAGGCGGATCCCAGTCGGGCCAGGTATATTCGAGGTAAGCCTGTGGCAGTGAAATGACTAATGCGGACTGGCTTAAATCAGCCTTAATTTCCATGCCTTCCAGTTGACCGGATTTCAGGCATTTAGCATCGTGGCTCCATTGCAGATTTTTCGCCACGTCTTCTTTTAAACCAAACTGCGCTACCAGTTCCGGTGTCAGACAAGCATAGCTTTTGCTCGCGTCATCTTCACCAGCATACCAGTAAATATCGTACTCTTCCGCCAATGGCTGTTTATTTAGTTGAACCTGTAAATTGTATTTTCCGGGCTCAACATATCCCTGGCTGGAAAAACGCTTCAGATCAATTTTTGTGTCGCCTTTTAATTCCAGAAAACGGGAATCAAACTGAATGTCGTCTTCAGCCCAGACACTGCTATAACTCCCTGACATTGCCAGCGCAATGCACCACGGAAGAATCCGTAATCGAAAAAGAGAATGGTCAGGCATACACGTTTCTATCCGTTTTTATTCTTGTTCGGTCAAAATCCATTTAAATCCCCCATAGCAGTGTCGCTATGGGGGTATGCCTTACAGGTAAGTAATCTGGAAGGTGGTATTTGCTTCGAAATTACCCAGATCTGGCGCATCAGCTGCGCCGACCAGCCAGGCTTTAAAGTTCAGTGTCTGCTTCGCTTTGCCTTTATTGGTAGAAGTGTCTTTCACTATTTTCTGGTCAATACCCATGCCGCTTTTGTAAGAGGTACCCAGAGAGTCACCGATCGCCAGGCTAACATTGTTAAATGCCGCACCGGTATCGGTATTGAAAATGGTGTAATAATTGCCGCTATTTGCAGAAGAAACGGTACCAGTAAAGGTAGTGGTCATTGTTTCCTGAGTATCAAATACGCAATCTTGCAGACGAATCTGGAAACTTTTCGGCGTGGTGGTGCCGTTATTTTTCAGTTTTTCGGCACCGATATCACCCATATCAACTTCCAGTTTGTGATCGTCCGGAACGATAGAACACACTGAGTCTTCAATGGTGCCGTAAAAACGTGCAGTACCGTTGTTACCCGCAGCGATTGTTGCCGTAGAGGTGAACACGCCCATCACCATTGCCGCAGCAATAGCTGTTTTAACAAACTTACTCATTATTTGTCCTTAAACTATAAATAATTAAAAATATAAACATTGCAATACATTGATTCAGTCAATAGCCAATGTTTATACCCAGCCATTGAATACGGCATGCGATCCAAAAAGAACAGGTCGTAGAAAATTGTATTCGTTGGTGTGGGGCCGCATAGTGATGTTTCCACACCCCTGATGCAATTTAATTTTACTAAAGAGTAAATGTAGATTTAATTAATATATTGACAGAAGAAAGGTTATCTTAAGGACATCCTTAAAAAATACGGAATAAGTATTTAGAAAAAATAGAAAGTATATCAATAATGAATATCAACAGCTTAAAAAACAAACAATGAACATATAATGCGATTGGCATTTATCCACTTTTGACAATATAATATATAAACACTATAGCCAGAATTTAATCAAGTTTCAATTACATCCTGCCTGATTATTCAACTCTATTTTCTCTATTATCTGTATTAATAAATGACAATGAGTGTCAAACAGACATTATTCATTTCAACATGTAACTTTGGGCAAAATCAAGATACGCGCAGAAGAATAATTTCCGAATGAAAGTAGAAAGTGTTTTATTTATAGATGGGGAGAGTCTTCGATAGTAGTGAGGTTGACAGATATCCGCTGCCTGATGAGCAATTATGCCCAATGAATCTACCTCATTGGGCATAATTTGGAACTCATCAGATAGCTTTTGCCATCTTCAGATTACACGGGCTCATCTGCCAGTTGAATGTGCCGTTTCCGCTTTCATCAAGCGTTACGCTGGCAATGGCCGAGGTGGTAAACATAGGCGGCGTTTCGCCCGGACATAACTCGGCAACCAGATACCCGACTAACGGTAAGTGAGAGATCACCAGTACCGAAGCAACACCTTCATTGGTCAACGCCTGCAAATAGGCACTGACCAGACCAACATCGCCGCAGGGCGTTAACTCCGGCAGAACTTCTGCACTGGAAGGCAGGTTCAGACAATCCCCTACTTCTTCCAGTGTTTGCTCGGCTCGCAGGAACGGGCTCACCAGAACGCGTTCGATTTCCACTTTTTGACCTTTCAGCCAGTTCGCCATCAGGCGAGATTCGTCACAACCATTAGTGGTCAGAGGACGAACGGAATCACTGGCGGCATCGAGGGCTGCGTCGCCGTGACGCATGATAAAAACTTGCATATTGCACCGCTTTTGTTAACCAGATTCGCCCGTTTTCTTTCATCTGAAACCAGAGAAAGAAAACGGTGGCCGGCATTGTGCCTTATCCATTCACCGAATGAAACGCTGTTTTTTACCTCAATGGCGTAAGTATAGTCAATATGCGTTTACATTTTGACCAACACTCCGCCATTCAGCGCGGATTCATATAGCTTTGACCTTCTTATTGCAGGTCAGTTGCAGTTGTTTTCCAAAAACTTTCCCCACGCGCGCCCATCTCGACCAAACGCTCGCAAGGGGTAAAACGGGAACCATACTGCGTGGCAAGTCGTTGCATTATTGCAACCACTTCGCCCGCGCCGAGAGAATCGATATAGCGGAACGGTCCACCGAGAAATGGCGGAAAACCAATGCCAAATACCGCGCCAATATCCCCGTCACGCACGCTACGGATAACCTGCTCATCAACACAACGTACTGCTTCATTCAGCATCAACATCACACACCGTTCAGCAACCTGCGGTGCGGAGAGTCGCCCCTGCCCTTGTGCGCCAATGAGCGGGTAAATGGCAGGATCGACCTGTTTTTTGCTTTTACGCCCTTTCTGACCATAAAGATAGAAACCCCGACCATTTTTTCTGCCTTTGCGATCGTCGTTCAAAATTGAAGAAACAACATTTGCAGGCGCGCTAAAACGTTCTCCATAAGCGGCTTCCAGTACAGGAATAATTTTAGTCCCGGTGTCGATTCCTACCTCATCCAAAAGTTGGATTGGACCTACCGGAAAACCAAATTTCACTAGCGCAGCATCAATGTGCTCTACCCGTTCACCTTCGGTCAGCATGCGGATAGCTTCATTAATGTAAGGCGCTAAGATGCGATTGACGTAAAACCCGGCTTTGTCACGCACGACAATGGGCGTTTTGCCCTGTTTTTTCGCCAGTTTTACCGTAGTGGCGATGGTTTGCGCTGATGTACCCGCATGAGGAATAATCTCCACCAGCGGCATTTTTTCCACCGGACTGAAGAAATGCAGGCCGATAACTTGCTCAGGTCGCGTGGCGTGAGCGGCGATATCACCAATCGGTAAAGATGACGTATTCGAAGCAAAGATGGTATGAGCGGCGCAATTTTGCTCAACTTCCGCCACCATCTGTTGTTTTAATTCGAGATTTTCAAACACCGCTTCAATAATCAGATCGCGATGGGCAAAGCCGCGATAGTCCGTCGTTCCGGAGATTAATGCCAGCTGTTTGTCACGTTCGCTGGCTTTGAGATGACGACGGCGAACTTTGCCCTCCAGCTGATCCCAACTGTACTTCAGCGCATGATTTATGCCCTGCGGGTTGATATCTTTAATTCTGACCGGAAGCCCCGCTTTACAAGCAGTGACATAAGCAATACCGCCGCCCATCAAGCCACCACCTAAAATTCCCACGCTGTTTAATGGCGCAGGCGGTGCATCACTACCGGGATCTTTCTTCACGTCCGTACTGGCAAAAAAGATACTACGCAGCGCCTGCGATTGTGGCGTCATCGCCAGTTCGCCAAACGCCCGAGCTTCGGCGTCATAACCGCTGCTGGTGCCCTGCGCTAATCCCGTTTCAACAACCTCCAGGATGCGTTCTGTCGCCGGATAATTGCCTTGAGTTTTGTGTTCTGTTTTCTTGCCGACCATTTTGAACAGCAGCGCACGACCTAACGGCCCCGCCAGAATACGCTCGCGTACAGGTAGAGGGCGGGAAGATGGGCGATCCTTCTTCGCCAGCTCAACAGCGACTTCCAGCAAAATGGAGTGCGGAACAACGTCATCCACCAGCCCCAGCTTTAATGCCTGTTTCGCCCGAAGTTGTTTTCCGGTGAGGATCATCTCTAATGCTGTGCTGACGCCTATCAGACGCGGTAAACGCTGGGTGCCGCCTGAACCGGGTAACAATCCAAGTTGTACTTCAGGCAAACCGAGCACCGTTTTAGGATCGTCAGTACAAACGCGACCGTGGCACGCCAGCGCCAACTCCAGCCCACCACCCAGGCAAGCGCCATGAATAGCCGCGATAACCGGAATGGGCAAAGCATGAATCTCCGCCATCAACTGTTGGCCCTGCCGCGCCAGAGCTTCCGCTTCTTGCGCCGTTTTGCAGTTGCCGATCATGTTGATGTCTGCTCCGGCGATAAAATTGTCCGGTTTCGCGGAGATAAACACCACGCCGCGCAACTCTTTGTTTTCACGGAGTTGCTTAATAATGGCGCGCACCTGCGAGGCAAATTCCGCCTTCAGGGTATTCATTTTCTCATCCGGTACGTCGATGGTGATGATAGCAATGTTGTCCAGACGAACATTAAGAGTAAACGCTGATGCCATTTCCATTATTCCGCCTCCAGAACCATTGCCGCGCCAAGCCCACCGGCAGCACAGGCGGTAACTAAACCAAATCCACCGCCGCGACGGCGAAGTTCATGCAATGTCTGGGTAATCATCCGCGCGCCGGTCGCCGCGAAGGGATGCCCGTAAGCAATCGAACCGCCAAGCACGTTAAATTTGCTATCGTCCACTTCGCCAGTGGCATGTGCACGCCCCAGTACTTCACGAGCAAAACGTTCACTACCCAGCAACTGAATATTCGCCAGTGTCTGAGCTGCAAAGGCTTCGTGCATATCGATCAATGTCAGATCGCTCATTGTCAAACCGGCACGTTCCAGCGCCAGCGGTGTTGACCAGGCCGGACCGAGCAACATGTCCTGCCAGACATCAATCGCAGTAAATGCGTAGCTGCGCAGATACCCCAGCGGCACCAGCCCTAATTCTTTCGCCCGGGATTCAGTCATCAGGATCACCGCTGCCGCGCCATCGGTCAGCGGCGTACTGTTTGCCGCCGTTACCGTTCCGTGTTTGCGATCAAACGCCGGGCGCAGCTTTGCGTAATCGGCAAGCGAGGAATTACCGCGAATATTGTTGTCTTCGACAAGCGGTTGTTTATAAGGAGGGATAAAGGCAGTCATCACCTCTTCTTTGAGTTTTCCGTCTGACCATGCCTGCGCGGCACGCTGATGCGAACGGTGCGCTAATGCATCTTGCTGTTCTCGGGTGATGCCGTAGGTTTTCGCCATTTGCTCTGCGGTGTCACCCATCCGCAAGCCGGTAGAATATTCTGCTACTGCAGGCGGTACGGGCATTAAATCGCGCAAACGCAGGCGAGAGAAGAGTTTCAGGCGATGGCTCATGGTTCGAGCTTTGTTGACATCAACCAGCACGCGCGCCAGTTTTTTACTGACGCCAATTGGCAATACGGAAGAGGAATCTGCCCCACCGGCAATCCCCGCTCGGATAGTTCCCGCCATCAGGCTTTCTGCGACGTTTGCAACCGCCTGGAAACTGGTAGCGCAAGCGCGGCTGACGCTGTAAGCATCGGTATGCACATTCATTCCGGTACCGAGAACAATTTCACGCGCAATGTTGGGGGCTTCAGGCATTTGTACGACCTGACCAAAGACCAGCTGTTCAATCACTTCAGCGGGGATCTCGCTGCGTGCCAGCAGTTCGCCTACCACCATCTTCCCTAAATCAACCGCGGGAATGCCATGAAAAGCCGTCGCCTGGCGGGCAAAAGGCGTACGTAAACCGCTAACAATGGCGATACGATCGCCCTGGCGGGTAACCAGCGGTAAAACCTGACCCATAACACTCCCCTGTAAAAAAATAAATAAAGTGGTCTGACCTGATCATAGTCTTAACCATTTTTTTACATTTAGCCAAGCGGAGAAAAAGGAAAGTGGGAGCTATGACACAGTGAAGACAGGAGAAAGAAAAGAAAACGCCCCTGCCAGCAACTGACAGGGGCGAACGTACCCGAGAGGAATTAACGCAGACCCAGCTGGAAGATCAGCATTTCAGCTTCGCAGGCAAAAGTGAAATCGATATCCAGGCGCACACCGTCAGACTCTTCAGTGAAAGTCGGGGAGATTTTGCACGGTTCGGATTCCACGCTACGGGCTTTTTCAGTCAGCGCCGCCAGCGTTTGTTCTGCTTCTGCGCGGTTTGCAAACACGCGGCTGTAAGACGCGGTGCAGTCGGAGTTGTCCATAATGGTGCCAACATCCATACAGCAGCAAACCGGGGTTTCATCAGCACTACATTTACTCATCGTTGATTTCCTCTGTATGTGCACCCAAGGTGCCAGATAAACGTTGTGGATATTTTACGCTTCCGGAAAGTGCTGCTCCAGTTGTTAATTCTGCAAAATCGGATAAGTGACCGAAATCACACTTAAAAATGATCTAAAACAAAATTCACCCGAATCCGCGAGTGCGCAACCTCCAAATTTTGCCAGCTGGATCGCGTTTCTTAGATCATATTTGAAAAAAGATGGAAACATACTTGCAACATTCCAGCTGGTCCGACCTATACTCTCGCCACTGGTCTGATTTCTAAGATGTACCTCAGACCCTACACTTCGCGCTCCTGTTACAGCACGTAACATAGTTTGTATAAAAATAAATCATTGAGGTTATGGTCATGAGCCAGAAAACCCTGTTTACAAAGTCTGCTCTCGCAGTCGCAGTGGCACTTATCTCCACCCAGGCCTGGTCGGCAGGCTTTCAGTTAAACGAATTTTCTTCCTCTGGCCTGGGCCGGGCTTATTCAGGGGAAGGCGCAATTGCCGATGATGCAGGTAACGTTAGCCGTAACCCCGCATTGATTACCATGTTTGACCGCCCGACATTTTCTGCGGGTGCGGTTTATATTGACCCGGATGTGAATATCAGCGGAACGTCTCCGTCTGGTCGTAGCCTGAAAGCCGATAACATCGCGCCTACGGCATGGGTTCCGAACATGCACTTTGTTGCACCGATTAACGACCAATTTGGTTGGGGCGCTTCTATTACCTCTAACTATGGTCTGGCAACAGAGTTTAATGATACTTATGCAGGCGGCTCTGTCGGGGGTACAACTGACCTTGAAACCATGAACCTGAACTTAAGCGGTGCGTATCGCTTAAATAATGCATGGAGCTTTGGTCTTGGTTTCAACGCCGTCTACGCTCGCGCGAAAATTGAACGTTTCGCAGGCGATCTGGGGCAGTTGGTTGCTGGTCAGATTATGCAATCTCCTGCCGGGCAAACTCCTCAAGGGCAAGCATTGGCAGCTACCGCCAACGGTATCGACAGTAATACCAAAATCGCTCATCTGAACGGTAACCAGTGGGGCTTTGGCTGGAACGCCGGAATCCTGTATGAACTGGATAAAAATAACCGCTATGCACTGACCTACCGTTCTGAAGTGAAAATTGACTTCAAAGGTAACTACAGCAGCGATCTTAATCGTGCGTTTAATAACTACGGTTTGCCAATTCCTACCGCGACAGGTGGCGCAACGCAATCGGGTTATCTGACGCTGAACCTGCCTGAAATGTGGGAAGTGTCAGGTTATAACCGTGTTGATCCACAGTGGGCGATTCACTATAGCCTGGCTTACACCAGCTGGAGTCAGTTCCAGCAGCTGAAAGCGACCTCAACCAGTGGCGACACGCTGTTCCAGAAACATGAAGGCTTTAAAGATGCTTACCGCATCGCGTTGGGTACCACTTATTACTACGATGATAACTGGACCTTCCGTACCGGTATCGCCTTTGATGACAGCCCAGTTCCGGCTCAGAATCGTTCTATCTCCATTCCGGACCAGGACCGTTTCTGGCTGAGTGCAGGTACGACTTACGCATTTAATAAAGATGCTTCAGTCGACGTTGGTGTTTCTTATATGCACGGTCAGAGCGTGAAAATTAACGAAGGCCCATACCAGTTCGAGTCTGAAGGTAAAGCCTGGCTGTTCGGTACTAACTTTAACTACGCGTTCTGATAACGCGTTCGCCTGGATAAAGTCACCTGCATAGCAGGTGACTTTAACTCCCCCACTTCACCGAAAGTAGTGTCCTCATTGCTTACCTCCTGAGTTTTGCAAACAGCCTGTTGGCAGCTTGCCCTTTCAAATCAATAAGCGGTATCCACAGACAAACCTGAAGGGAAAGGCATATTTTCAGGCGTTCTGCTCGTCCTTCTCAAAGAGTTTACTTTTCTGCATTTCCAGGATACTCAACCCCCCTGGCTATTGTGCGCTCATACACTCAAATTAAAGATAGGTTCTAAATAAATGAGCGTTTTTTGATAGTCTATTTCATTAGGTAATATATATTTGTAACAAATCAATCAAAATGGAATAAAATCATGCTACCATCTATTTCAATCAACAATACCAGCGCAACTTACCCAGAATCCATTAATGAAAATAACAATGATGAAGTTAATGGATTAGTACAAGAGCTCAAAAACCTTTTTAATGGTAAGGAAGGAATAAGCACCTGTATTAAACATCTACTTGAGCTTATAAAAAACGCCATACGAGTAAACGACGATCCTTATAGATTTAATATTAATAATTCCTCAGTTACTTATATTGATATTGGCTCCAATGATACAGACCATATTACTATTGGTATCGACAACCAAGAACCAATAGAATTACCTGCGAACTATAAAGACAAAGAACTCGTCCGTACTATCATTAATGACAACATAGTTGAGAAGACTCATGATATCAATAACAAGGAAATGATCTTCAGCGCATTAAAAGAAATATATGATGGAGATCCTGGTTTTATCTTCGATAAGATATCACACAAACTCAGACATACGGTAACGGAATTTGATGAGAGCGGGAATAGCGAACCAACGGACTTATTTACCTGGTACGGTAAAGATAAAAAAGGCGACTCTCTCGCTATTGTAATTAAAAATAAAAACGGAAATGATTACTTATCTCTCGGTTACTACGATCAGGACGACTACCACATTCAAAGAGGAATTCGTATTAATGGTGATAGTCTCACCCAATATTGTAGTGAAAACGCCAGGAGTGCTTCAGCGTGGTTTGAAAGCAGCAAAGCTATCATGGCAGAATCATTTGCAACAGGTTCCGATCATCAGGTTGTAAACGAGCTCAACGGGGAAAGACTGAGAGAACCTAACGAAGTTTTTAAACGTTTAGGTCGAGCAATAAGATATAATTTTCAAGTGGACGATGCAAAATTTAGACGCGATAATGTAAAAGAAATAATTTCTACTTTATTCGCTAACAAAGTTGACGTTGACCATCCTGAAAATAAATACAAAGACTTTAAGGATCTCGAAGATAAAGTTGAAAAAAGGCTTCAAAATCGCCAGACGGAATATCAAAATGAAATTAATCAACTATCTGCGCCAGGTGTTAATTTTGATGATATTTAAAATTATTTTTCCAGTTTTTTGATTTTTCAACTCCTGAATATCGGAAATAGTCAGTGACGAACATCAGTATTTTTACATCATTACGTCCGGGTCATTGTCGGTTTATCTCCTTTTACTTGTGGTAATTGAGGGATAACAACAAAAAAGGTGAGTTTTGCGACTCACCTTTTTTATTTGTTTCTTATTCAGAATCAATATCTTTTAAATCATCCTGAATCGCTTGTGCGTTCGGATTTTCCTGCGGTTTGAGTTCGCCGCCATTAGCGATGAAATCATGACGCTGGAAGTACGCTTCGCGCACCATAATATAAGGATCGGACGACTGACGCAGCAGACCATCGGAATCCAGCAGCTGAGCGCGGGTTTCGATCCCTTCAAGCGTCCATTTACCCACAGACATCGGCCAGGTCAGCCAGGAAAGAACCGGGTAAAGACCATCCGCCATATCACCACCGTCATCACGCAGCGTGAAGCTACCGTAGAACGGTAACTGAACGTAAGGCCCATAACCCACGCCATAATGACCAAGCGTACTACCGAAGCGGTGAGGTTCAGTCCGTTGCAGTTTCGGGTTCGCCATCCCTGCAACATCAATAAAGCCGCCCATCCCCAAAATGGTGTTCAGGAAAAAGCGGGTAAAGTGGACCATCCCCTGATAAGGGTCGCCCTGCAAGAAGTAGTTAACCATCACCGCAGGTTCTTCAAGGTTGCCAGTAAAGTTGCTCAAACCATTACGCGCCGGTTGCGGAACATAATCACGCCAGGCGACAGCGACCGGTCGAACAATATACGGGTCTAATACGTTGAAGTTGAAGTTGTACATGGTGCGGTTGAACCCTTCTAACGGGTCAGAACGCCCTTGCTGATCTGTACCGGAACTCGCACACCCCACCAGAAGCGTAGTTCCCAGAGCAAGCGCCGACAGGCGAAGCTTCATAAATGTCTCCCTGTTTTTTTTATGGCTTATGCAGTTTGCCATCCATGACGGAACGATACCGTATCCGCCTGTTTAGGTGTGGGCGATTGTAACAGCACGTCAACTGATGTCCAGACGCCCTGATTTGCTGATTTGATCATAGCCTGGTAATCGCCGCCCTGTAGGCTACTTGATTCTATAGAAACAGAAAAAGGCAAACGCAGCCTTTTCTACATTTTCAGAGTAACTCCCGCCAGTTGCGAGCAAAAAAGCCGCTACGCTTTAGCTATACGTGCTAATTCAAGAGAAGAGACCATGGACAACGACAAAATTGATCAACACAGCGACGAAATTGAAGTTGAGAGCGAAGAAAAAGAGCGCGGCAAAAAAATAGAAATAGATGAAGATCGACTCCCCTCCCGGGCGATGGCAATTCATGAGCATATCCGCCAGGATGGTGAAAAAGAGCTGGAACGCGACGCAATGGCGCTACTGTGGTCAGCCATTGCGGCGGGTCTGTCGATGGGCGCTTCGCTACTGGCAAAAGGGATATTTCATGTCGAACTGGAAGGAGTGCCAGGCAGCTTCTTACTGGAGAATCTCGGTTATACCTTTGGTTTTATTATCGTCATTATGGCCCGCCAGCAATTATTTACCGAAAACACCGTGACTGCGGTACTACCCGTCATGCAAAAACCGACAATGAGCAACGTCGGCTTACTTATGCGATTATGGGGCGTCGTGCTGCTGGGTAATATTCTCGGGACAGGTATTGCTGCATGGGCATTTGAATATATGCCTATCTTCAATGAAGAAACTCGCGATGCATTTGTCAAAATCGGCATGGATGTGATGAAGAACACCCCCAGCGAGATGTTTGCCAACGCGATCATTTCCGGCTGGCTGATCGCCACTATGGTTTGGATGTTTCCTGCTGCGGGTGCGGCAAAGATTGTGGTGATTATATTGATGACCTGGCTTATTGCACTGGGTGACACCACCCACATCGTTGTCGGTTCTGTTGAAATCCTCTATCTGGTGTTTAACGGCACGCTGCACTGGAGCGATTTCATCTGGCCCTTCGCACTACCTACTTTAGCGGGGAACATCTGCGGCGGCACCTTTATCTTCGCGTTAATGAGTCATGCACAGATTCGTAACGACATGAGCAACAAGCGTAAAGCAGAAGCACGCCAAAAAGCAGAACGTGCGGAAAACATTAAGAAAAATGATAAAAACCCAGCATAAATGGCGAGGGTTTAAGCAATCGAGCGGCAGCGTACTTACCCCGCAGTCCATTAGCGGGTATACTCATGCCGCATTGTCCTCTTAGTTAAATGGATATAACGAGCCCCTCCTAAGGGCTAATTGCAGGTTCGATTCCTGCAGGGGACACCATGAATACTTCTCACTAAGTCCAATTAATTCCATAACTCACTGTTTTAACTGATCTCATCTCCTTACACTCGTCCAGAAAAGTGCCATTATTTCTAATGGAATCTATACATCTTTGCGTATAACATTGTGTATAACTGAGTTCGATCTTTTTTCTATACACATGCTGCTATCTGACATCCAAATAAAACGCGCAAAACCGAAGGACAAACCTTATACGCTTAACGATGGTATGGGGTTATCACTCCTCATCGACACAACGGGCAGTAAAGGCTGGCGTTTTCGCTATCGCTTTGCAGGTAAGCCAAAGATGATTTCTTTTGGCGTATATGGCGATGTGTCGTTAGCACAGGCACGTGCTAAGCGTGATGAAGCGCGTTCGATGTTGGCCAAAGGGATCAACCCAAGTGAAGCCAGAAAAGCAGATAAGATTGCTTTGCAGTTCGCGCATGAGAACAGCTTTGAGTCAGTGGCCAGAGAATGGCACTCATCAAAAGCAGCAACATGGTCACAGGGTTATGCCAAAGAAGTTCTGAACTGCCTAGAAAAAGATGTTTTCCCATATATAGGTCAGCGCCCTATTGAGCAGATAGAACCGCTGGAGTTGCTCACCGTACTGCAAAAAATAGAGAAGCGAGGGGCGCTGGAGCAAACCAGCAAGATCCGACGCCGTTGCGGCGAAGTTCTGCGATATGCCGTTGCTACCGGACGCGCAAAATATAACTTTGCTCCTGATCTGGCAATCGCACTCAACAAGCCGAAAACACAGCACTTCCCTTTCCTGACTGAAAGTGAACTGCCCGAGTTCGTCAACGCTCTGGATAACTATCAGGGTAGTTTAGTCACCAAATACGCCACGCAGCTGCTGATGCTGACGGGTGTGCGTACAATCGAACTACGCGCAGCAGAATGGACTGAGTTTGATTTAGAAAATGCTCTCTGGGAGATCCCAAAAGAGCGCATGAAAAAACGTCGCCCGCACCTAGTACCGCTCTCAACCCAAGCCATCGGTATACTCTACAAACTTTATGCGATAACGGGAAATTACAGCCTAGTATTCCCTGGTCGTAATGATGTCAGAAAACCAATGAGTGAAGCCAGTATAAATAAAGTAATAAAATTACTCGGATATAATGGTCGTTTAACTGGGCATGGATTCAGGCACACTATGAGCACAATTTTACATGAGCATGGTTTCGAAAGTGGCTGGATCGAAATGCAACTTGCGCATGTTGATAGGAATTCAATTAGGGGAACGTACAATCATGCGCAATACTTATTACAAAGAAAATCTATGATGCAATTTTACAGCGACTTGATAATGTGATCTATCAACTCTTCAATCTCATCGACTAGAGCAATAAACAACCGCTCAATGGTTTCCACATCTTGGTATCCTTTAACGCCCTTACAATTTTTATTAGTAATTGCAATCATTTTAACAAAATCATGTCCTCTTGTGTATAACCGAGGATCTCCTTTAATTTTTCCCATCCAAGCAATGAACTCACTCAAGAATTGTTCCTTCTTACTTGAGTGTTTATTCTGCAAAATAGTTCTTTCCGCATACAATTTATCATCAAACTGAATTTCTGAGTTTTTAACAGATATATATTTGTCAAGCTCAATCCACTTCATAGATAACTGCATTGAGGCATCAGTTAATCTTAAACAATATAAAGATTTTAGCACTTCGACGAATGAGTTGAAAAACACTGCCCAATCAACAATTTTAGCACTGCTGACTTCTAATACTATCCGTTTAAGCAAGGCTTCATTAAAAAAATACGCCTCTACAGAACAGTAATCTGTCCATAGCAAATTGGGAACTTCCTCAACCCTCCCCAACCAATGGTCTAAATCCTTATCAACTAAACATTTATATCCCTGGAGATCCTGATCTGCCAACTCTTTCGCGAGAGTGATTACCCTTTGTTTTTGTCCCTCTGTAAGATTATATTTACCTAATAACTCCATAGGGATATCAACAGTATCAATTTCATATGGTACAATTTTCTTTTCAAGATTTTTTTTACACCACGAAGTTATTAACTGTTGATCGAACTCACCCTCAACATACAAGTCAAATAAATCAGGCTCACAAAAATATCTTGTTTTGAGCTCTTCAATTGTTCTTCTCGGAAGATCACTCATTTTCATTCACCAATTTAACAACTCGGGATCTATGCTGGGATATTATCTCAAGAGAATGAGATGCAAACATAAACTGTATACTAGTATCCTTCGTAATATCTAAAAGATACTGAATTAACTTTCTTTGCCATTTAATATTTAGCGATATCTCTGGTTCATCAATAATGAATAAACTTGGCTTATCTCTTGCAACTAAAACATTGCAAAATAAAAGTAACAACTGCTGTTCACCAGATGATAATTGCGAAGCTGATAACTTTTCCTCAAATCTATTCTTAATATAAAACCCCTGACTTAAATGAAAACCTATTTCCTTATCAGTCAAAAGCTCATTAATTATCGTTATAAACTTATCAATTATGACATAAATTGATCGTACCGCCTCCAGCCTTACATCCAAGCTCTCAATATATGGAGTTAATAAATCAATAGATAAAAAACTTGTTGAATTTCGTTGTGTCTTAAGAACACGAGAGAAGTCGGTCATATCAAGAGCCGTAGCAAGCTCATATTTTGCCAGTCTTGCTGTTTCGTCTCCTAGAGATTCAACCTTTCGTTTTAACTCGTCTATTTCTTCTTTATTTATCTCTCTGGCAATTTCACTCTTAGGAGAAACAATATGTTTAAGAATTCGTATATATGTCGAGTGTACATTATCAGCACCTTGATTAGTTCCTAAAACGGCCTTTCTCGAAATCCATCGAGATGCTGCATTTAATGCTTGCGTTAAAGCTATTTCGCGAGACTTTGCAACTAACTCTCTAATACTTCTAGGTTCACCATAGTGCATTATCCTCCTATATTCTATTTCATCATCTGCATCACTGATGGAATCACCATCCAACATTCTATCCGCATTCAAAATGAAAGTTAATGGCACAACTTCTTGAAGTTTTCTTATATAGATACTCTCACCAGTGATATGTCTTTTGTCATTATTTTTTTCTTTTCTTTTTCTAACTTTACCCTGAATATATTCAAACTCAAAAGATTCAAGAGAATCAAGAGCATTCATATATACAATATCATTACCCACCTTCATCTTTCTTACATCACTATTACTTTCGGAATGAAGCCAAATTGCCACCTCAATTTCATTTTCAAATATTACAAGCTTCAGAACCTTACGCCCAGTTTCTGACACAATATTTTCAGCAGTTAATTTCACACCAGAAGAAAGTTGAACTTCTAAATAAGAAAAATGTCCTTTTGATAAGGATGTTCGGTGCCCCTTATTATTAGATGGAGAGAGTAAATCAAATACTAATCTTAGAATTGTACTCTTACCGATGCCATTATCCCCATAAAGGATCATAGCATCATCAAATAAATCATCAGCTTCAAGAGTATAATTATAAAGTCCAAAAAGCTTTTCGATTCGGATTTTTTTTAATCTAAATTGAGCCATATTCATCAACGTCCTTGAGTTTTTCTTTTATCTTATATTTTTTAAAAAAATTATCAAGAACTGAAAAAACTAAAAAACACCATAATGATCAATAGGTTATAAAAAACCACAAATTGAATACTACTTTTACACAACAACATCACTATCAAAAATTTCGCAAAAGCGCCAAAATCGCACTACACCGCACCCGCCTGCGGTTTTCATATCACTAAAATTTTTCAGTTGGGATTTTTTACAAACGATACCGCCAGCCCGCGCCAGTACTGGGGATGTACATCGAGACATGAACTGAAAAGAATGAAAAGAAATTCAGTTTTTTTCAGTTTTGCAGTCCATCGCATCTGTGGCTTGAATACGCAACACTTTGATATTAAATGGATAATTAATTTTAGGTGTAGTTTTTTGTGAAGGGATACGAAAAGATAAAAACATAAGGCATTGAAATATAATTATTTTATCTCTTTAGAAATTGAAATTCTTTGAACGGATTCCGGGAACGGAGCAGCCATTCCCGACGCATACTTTACCCATTCTTTTGCGCAGCCAGCAGCAACTTTAAAGCCTTTTCCCGCTCCTCGGATGGAATGGCATCAATTAGCTCTTTAACCCTCCCCTGCCCGTTCAGCGCGCTTGGACTAACGGAATGGGAGAAAGCAACATTCATCACAAACGAGTGACCGCACTCCACATTAGAGCAATAGCAATACACATCGTACAGTTGTGGGTGTTTCCTGTTTGTTTTACCTATCCGCGCTACTGCCTGACATGTGGGGCAGTACATTCTCATCATCTTCATCGTTCTGTGCCCTATACTGTTGCCCGCCAGAAAAAGGGATTTGGATCCCTACCTCTTGTTCTGAACGTGTAACACTGGTAACACGTGTAACGCTATTGATTTAAAAGAATTTAATCCGTTACCAGTTAGCATCATCAAGAGGTAACGCGTGGTAACACACCATTTGTTGTTACCTCTGTTACCAGTCAGTATTTTTGACTGGTAACACTGAAGAACCGCATCAGTAGCGGGCGTTACCTCTGTTACCAGTGTTACCTCATAAAAATAAGACTCACGCGATAATTACTCCGGTTCGGCGCTTCCCAGTACCTGTGTATTGAACTGGTACACACGTTTAAGCCCTATTTCTGGCAGGCGAATGCTGTTTTGCGTCCGGCCATCTTCACCGGGTTTCAGCCATCCCGCGTCCACACACAACCTGGCCACCTTACGCGAGTCAAATCCCTTACAGATCTCCTTCCAGCCAGACGGGAGAACGTAGAACGTCACAACCGGCTCCGTTACGTTGTCTCCTTTATCGACTTTTCTGAATCCCATCATTGAAACAGGCCGGTTCCTGTCGTCATTCCAGTCAGCAAACCGACTGAACTGATTACGCGTCATGAAGTCCCGTACCTGTTCAAGTGCCGCTTTATCTTCCTGATTAGCTGTATGGCCCCGGTCAGTCATCCATGCAGCCAGACAACGTTGAGCGGCACGAAAGGCCTCTCCCTCCGGCCATCCTGTGATGCCCGCTTTTGTGGCCAGTTCCCCGGCCATCGCAACCAGAGCAAAACGGGTAACAGCCCGGCCAACCTGATTCCCGGCATTTTCCGGCGTTAGCCTTCGGGTGTACTCTTTCAATAAGGCTTTCGCCTGGCTGGTCAGTTCCGGCAGATCAGCGGTCAGGCAATGCAGCCAGTCGCGGAATGGTGCGCCATGATAATGCGCTACGTGCTGCTCAAGATGCTCAGCCAGGTTTTTCCCGCTACTGAAGCCATGAAGTTCTTCAAACACGCCATATTTGCCCGAATCGCTTGGGATCTGGATCATTCTGACCTCAACCCCGGCATACGTACGTTCCCCGGCGCTTGCCGCATGTTCCACCAGTGACAGTTCCCCGGTGGACAGAAACAACAGATTCCAGCGGTTGGTTTCCCTTACCGAACCATCTGTTCTGGCTCTGGCTTTGCCCTGCCCGTTAGCCAGCATATAAGCGATATTCCCCGCCTCCCTGCCGTCAACCTCCCGGATTTCATCCAGCATCAGCGTGGCATCATTGCGGCGGCTCGCCGTTCCTTCTAATGCATTCCCCGTCGCCCGCCACGTATGCCAGAAATCTGTTCCACCACATACTGATGCAGCCACTTTCATCGTCGTGGTTTTACCGTCTGTTGATTCCCCTTTGAGGTGATAACCTCCACCGCCGATACCAACCAGTTTCAGAAGGGGGGCAGCAAATGCCAGACTCACCGCAAAGGCAAGACGGGCATTCTTTATGCAGTAACGGCCTATATTTTCACGCCAGTCCTCTGATGTGCCGCTGACACGAAAATCACGCCCCTGCACACTCGATGTTTGTAAGATGACTGACTGGGCTTCGCGCCCTATCACTTCATCCTGGAGAACGTAAACCCCGCCGTGCCAGCCCGTTTTATTCACACAGGTTACTTTTCTGTCCGGTTTACACAGCGAGATATATTCCATCAGGAATGCTCTGGCCATGCCGTTAATGTTGATGTACGAAAGCCCGTTAACCAGCAGAACGCGGCGCAGCTCTTCCCCGCTGCCACCCAGCATCTCCATCGGCATTGCCCATTTACGGCTGTTTCCGTTGGTATCTTCCCATTCCAGCAAACGCCCGTAATTACTCCCATCAGCATCACTGGTGATTGCCGTCACCCGCAACGGACTGCAAATTTTGATATTACGTATCTCCGTATCGCCATCCGACTTATTAACCAGCTTGTCGTACCACAAATATTCTTTTGTCAGCCGGAATCCTTCTGGTAAACGGGTCTGCCCTTTGCCATGCAGCGTCATTTCTTCACGAAAGGCATCTCTCGCCCGTTCTTTCCCCACTTCCTGCCGATAATCATCCCAGTCAGCCTTATGGCGTACCGGAGGGAGCGTTACCCAGCCATCCACCGCTTTGGCGGCTTTCTCTGCCTGAATACGCCCGGTGTTTTCTTTGCCGTCAGCCAGATCATTATCTCCGGCCAGAATGATCCGGGTTTCCGGCCAGCGTTTTCGGATCTGCTCCGTCACCTTCAGTAAATTGGTGGCAGCGACAGCCGCCACGATCCATCCTTCAGTCAGCAGACTGACGGTAAGCGCCGTGGCAAAACCCTCAGTGATAATCACCTGTTCAGGTGTTTCAGCGGGTATATCTGTCAGGGCAATGAATGCACCAGACAGCTGGCTACCGGGCAGCAGACTTTTATCCCCATCAGGATTGATAAGCTGACCACCGGTAATATTCCCGGAAATATCCGTCAACGGCAGCAGTAATGAACCGGAGGAAAATGTTATTCCGGCCAGATTCAAAGGCTGTGACAGCAAGGGAAGTGAATACCCGTGTAAGCCTTTGTTTGTCAGATAGACCGGCTCACCATTGCAGGACTGCTGTCTGAGTCGGGTATATCGCTCCGCGCCCGCTTCTTTTCCTGCGGCCTTTTTCCTGGCTGGCAAAGCGGGCTTCTCCTGTATTTCTGGTAATGCAAGCGCCTCAGATACCATTCCGGCGACTTCTTTTATCTTTCTTCCTGTCACCAGACGAACCAGATCAAGACCATCGCCATGACCGCACTGATTACAAAACCACGTCCCACGCCCCGCTTTATCGTCCAGCCGAAAGCGATCTTTTCCACCACAGGCAGGGCAAGCCCCATGATGTCCTGCGGACGGTACTTTAATACCTAATGCTGACAGGATATAAGGCCAGCGCCCAATTGCAGCCCCGGAAATCGTGGATACAGACGGTGTTTTCACAGCAGCACCTCCTGACCTTCCGGCTTCACAAATTCAAAACCTTCGGGTAGTTCGCCATCAGGTGCACCGAAAATAATATCCCGGTAAACCTCACGCATCTCTGTGACACCAAAAACTGACAGGCGAATATTTTCTGACATAAAGCCCGGTTTAAGCATTTTTTCCAGTTTCTCTGCGGCCAGTATGCAACCAGCATCAGCCCCAAACTCATTCACCCACGGCATTTCAATATGGTAAATAATATTGCTCACCACTTTTTCGTGGGTGAGTTCTATTCTTTCGCCATCTTCAATATAAACAGGTTCATTATGAACACGTTCCATTAAGGAAATGAATGCATCAGAAATGTAGTACCGTAAGACCGCTGTTCGTAAAGCATGCGCCTTTAAATTTTGATTATTATTCATCGCGCATCACTCCCTTAATTGTGCTGGTTTCCTTAACAACGCCATCCAGTTGTTCGGCAATACATGCCACTAAAGCCGCAGCGCCTTCCGCTGAAACCGTTCTCGCTCCATTCACTGTGGGAACGGACAGGACCTCTGCAAGAAACTCGCTGGCCAGTGCCGCCCGTAACAGACGACTCTCACCCAGTTCGCTCAATATGCAGCCTTGCTTAAAATTCATGGATTTCATGCAACCACCTCCCCGGCACTTTTCACAGGGATACGGGCAGCAAAGCTCAGGATAAATTCAGTGGCAAGTTTAAGGCGTGCAGCATGCTCGCAGTCTGCGATTACACGCACAGGACGTGGACGGGCATCACGGTCTGTACGGCGAACAGCCAGAAAGACAAAGGTAAATTCAGGGTGAGATAAAGCAGGGACTGTAGCCATAATGGCAACCTCCTTCAGATAGCGGGTAACGCTACCACCGGAGTTCCTACGCTCATGGGTGGTAGCCCAGACGGGGGTAGGAATACCGGCTCTGAAGGATACCGGCCAGCCCGAAAGCTGCCCCGCCTGGACTACCATAATACTGATGATGTGGCGTAAAAAATAAAAAAATACAATCAGCCACCACACCATAAATTTTAGGTGAGTCAAAGCTGCGACACAAAAAAACACGCCTGGCGCGTGTAGTATCGCCTTCAGATAACACGGGTTCCTACGCCCGGCTGCCGATTTTGCGGCAACCTTTAAACTATATCCCGTGCATTCCTGGTGAGGCAAGAAATTTATAACCGAAAACTGATCATTGCCTGGATTAATTAACGCTGGCATGCTTAAGCCTCTGCTTAAAAATAGTTCTTCATTTTTCCTGATGCTGTAAACGAGACCCGCCTTTGAGCGGGTCTTTCTGTCGCTAAGTCAATCCGCAAACGTCAGGGCGCTCTCATCGACAGCCGCGTACAGTTCTGGTTCACCGAGTGCATAGCCTTCATTGCGCAGGTAGGAATGTACGTATTCACTGTTTTCATCATCAAACTCAGCACGAAACCAGCGTGTTATCGCCTGGGTGTAAATATGCAGATTATCCAGCGTCGTTACTGCCAGACGCTTACCCGGCATAAACGGGGGAATAAACGCAAAGCGGCCAGCAACAGAACTTGTAGCCATCTGTGCAGCATTCACATCAGCCGGGCGGTCTGCGGCATTAAATAACTTCAGGCGTTGATGTGCTGCCAACTCTGCCCCAACCAGTACAACCAGACGGGGATCTTCACGAAACTGCTCAGCAATAAGCTCAGTAATCAGATGGTTGGCCAGAGAATCAATATTTTTCCAGGTGCCAGTCTCTCCCAGCGTGACAGGCTCAGAGATGATTTGCTTCCCGTTCCCGTAGGCTTTCGCCAGTGCATGCCAGCCAATATTGACATCCTCGCCTTTTTTATTGATTTCCGGGTTTGTAGTATTTGCAATCGACACACCATTGAAACCGACCCGCAGCATGTCCAGCGCATATGCCTGGGCAAAAAAGCTCTCAACCGTTTTCTCAAACTCATCCGGCACACCGGTATGGTAAATATGAGACATATCGGAATAGCTGATCCGGGCGCAGGTATCCGTCTCGGTCAGAAAGAACTCCGTACCATTGATTGCCATTTTTTTGTGGAAACGGCCACCATCCACACGTCCGGTATGCAGTTCACTGGCACCAATATTGACGGCATTACCTGACACGGCGTTAACATCACGTAGGGTGATATTTTTAATAAGCCACCCGGATTCCAGAATTGAGGTACGCAGTATATTTTCAGTGGGTTCGCTTAATGCAAAGCGTCTGTTTGATTCCTCCTGATAGTTAGTGCCAGTTACGAATTTATTATGATAACGACGTGCTGCGTCCGGCCTTTCAGTTTTGAAGGCATACATAGTTTTTCACCTTTAATAGTATTTAAGAAAATATTTTATTTTTGTACTCAGTAACCCGATTGTATTTCATTACATGCTCAACGTAATCCCCGTCACTTACGACTGAACGTAATACATAATTATCTGCTCGATAGTACTCCCTGTAAGCCATGGCTCTTGCCATTCCACCGTTATTTAATACATAACGATCAGTTGGAACGCTACAACGGCTAATAATTTCATTCACGGAATCAGACAAAGATTTGAGTACATCTGTAATAAATTTAATATCACGGACAACGTCACCGTCATTAAATACAGAAATAAAATCAGCAGGGATCTGACCGGATTGAGGAAAGATGTTCAGTAAACGCTTCTCGACTCCCTTACCAATGTAGTTAACTTCATCGGCCAGTACGCCCGGTAAAAGCTTGATTGTGCTCAGCCGGCCATGTTGTTCATTCAGCCGGGAAACAGCCAGATGGTAACACCGTTCAGCATCCGCTCGTTCAGCATGCCCCATTTTATTCGTTTTGGCTTCAGCAATGCTACTGACGCCGTTTTTTGAGAATGTGCTTTTCCATGCAACTTCCGCATTTGTCACTTCACGCTGCCGGAAAGATAACTCTTCCTCTTCCTGACGACACAACTGGGCATAACGGCTCAGGAGCAGGTTGATCTCATTCGCCACAGCTTCCGTATCAGGTACTGTTAACCCCGTAAGTGAATACAGCTTTTCACCTTTAGCACGCAGCCTATTCAGTGAATAGATTTCGATAATACGCACAATACAGGCTGTGTCGCTATGAGTTTCTTTAAATGGACTTACTTTGTAACTGTCTAACACCGACACATGTTCGTTCTTAATTGATGCCAATTTTTTCTTAAAAACATTGTCAACCATATAATTGCCACCTCAATTTAGAAGTTTAATTTTCTATTGAGAATATTCTTCTCTATCCATTCATTAACTTCATGCTCCACCCATGCAACAGAACGAGAACCGATAGAAACTTGGTTCGGAAATTCATCATTCTTTATCTTTAGATAAATTGTTGACTTGGGTAAGCCAGTCAAATTAATCACTTCTGATATTCTCAGAAGTCTATAGCTTTTTTGGGGTGCGTTTTCCCGAGGCAATAAGCTCATGGCTATATCCTTCACATTAGATATTTATACTAAGACTTAATTAGTCTCTATTGGGTGTATATATACTTGCACAGAAGAATTAATACGTAAAGAATGACACTTTCAAACTTATTCAAATAATTTGAATGGTGAACAATGGTGAATATTAGTGAATGTTAGGGAATATTACTGAGTGACAACCTTTGCCAGTGCTTGTTAATCGCTGATAACAATGAAATTTGATGAACAAAGTATGTAACAATTTGTAAATCAACAGACTGGGCTGGGCTGGGCTGGGCTGGGCTGGGCTGGGCTGG
>ULRF01049144.1_pt1 | contig 22295 bp, 19 predicted proteins | sample 1955131 | NCBI WGS metagenome assembly ULRF01 (sample SAMEA4835673, study PRJEB28245) | human gut metagenome | biome: gut microbiome; material: fecal sample | place: Denmark | collected 2008
ATTCCTAACGGAATTTCATCGCATCTTTTTCGGGACAACTCGTATATCATTTCCTAAAAATTTGTCAGAAAAAAGTTATACAATGCGAAAAAAAATATAACTTTGTCTGATGTAATCACGTAAATTATTAATATTGGTATGATTTTGGCTAAAGGCGATACCTCCTTTTAGCGAATTTTTTTAAACACAGATAACTGCAAACAATGCGTTTTTTTCAGAACAAAACGATAGGGTGGAAACCTATGTGCATAAGTCAAGTGACCAATAGGCTGTTCGCTTTGGTCATTTTGCTTGTGATGGGGCATTTTTCGGCATGGGCTACTGAAGCAGATTTGAGGGAGCTGATGCAAGAAGATGACTACATCAAGGCTTCGTTGATAGTGGTTTCGCCTGGTGATGCAATTTATTCTGCTGGCGGACACCTTGCCATACGAATGTCGTGCCCAGTTCAGAGCGTGGACTACGTTTATGAATTTGATGCAGCGCTGAACGATGATGAATCCCTTGTGCTGCTATACCTGAATCGCAAATTGAGAGGGGAGTATATCAGATTGTTCGCATCGGATTTTCTGAATAATGTGCACAAAGAAAACCGACAGACTGAAGAATATCCTCTGAATTTAACGCCTGAACAAGAAGTGGCATTGTGGGCAAACCTTGACGATGCGGTGGACGGCGGTAGCGATTTCCCATTCTCTCCGTCGGAACACAACTGCTGTTCGATGCTTCTGAGCGTGATTGAATCGGCATTGCAAGAAAGTGTGTTCTCATCGCCTGATGTGGCTGAACGGTTGGAAGATTCGGGGCGAAAATCCATCGAGGATTTCTTTTCACGCGCGCCATTCACCGGGCTGCTATGGAATACGCTTTTGGGCAGGGAATTTGATACGCCTAAACAGGCGATAAACCTGTATTATCCGAAAATGATAGGAAAAACCTTGCCATTCGTTAAGAATCCTGCCAATGGCAAACCGCTGATTGACAGCAAGTCGAACGCCACGATATTTAAAGGCGATGGCTATGGCGCTTATGCTCCACACATTGTGTTCTTAATGGTGTTTGTAATCGCCTGTTTCTTGACTTTTATGAACGTAAAGGGCAGAATGTGCCGTGCATCGCAGATTTTCGACTGGTGCTTATTGGGAGTCAATGCGGCTGTTGGGTGCATACTTTGGTATATGTTTTGCGCTTCGGTTTTTACGGGGGAATTGTATGTAAATTATTTAATGGCGGTATTTACACCATTGCCCATTGCGCTGATGCTCATTCGCAAACCTAAGATTTGGCTGTGGTATGCGAAAATAATGTCGGTGATTTTCGCCGCGCTACTGATATGCGTGTGGTTTGTGCCACAACTGCAATACTACGGTATGTGGCTGTTTGTGCCCACAATGCTGATGAGAGGACTGTACTCGATATATAAATCCAAGAAAAAATAACTCTAAAAACCAAAACTTTATGAAGCAAACAAAAACTTTTGGCTTGATTTTTGTGCTTGTCGCCTTGCTGTGCTCAGTGCAGTCGTGGGCAGGAAGCTCGTATTACAAAAATCTGTCAATCACAATCAAAAACCCAGAAACGGCAAAAGGCAGGGTGTATCTCGCACCTTTAGTTGATGCCGACACAGCTTACTGCGTAGTGAGCAAAGACCCCAAAGTGGCGAAAGTGGCAGGCAATTTGTCGGCGAGTGTAGGAGATTTTAAGGTGAATATGTTCGTTCTTCCTGCTGATGGATATGTTCTTGAGTGCCTGGCATTGCCAAAAGCTTACGCAAGTGGCGATTATCGTCGTGGGGCGATTGGTAATGCAATGGGCTACCCATTGTCGAGCCAAGAGGTGACACTTGACAGCGATACGATTACGGATTGCACCAAAACACGCCCAGAGAATTGGGCGAGCGAAACACCTGTATCTACTTGGGATTTGTGCTCGGTGTTTGTGCCGTCTAAAAAAGCCACCGTGCGCAATACCAAAGCCGGTGCTATTGAGAAGGCAGTGAAGGCAAGCCGTTACGGATTGTTTACCAACGATTTGGTGGTGACAGGTCCCCTCAACAGAGATGACTTCAGGTATCTAAACGAACTCAGTCAAGAAAGAGGTTTGATTCGCTTAGACCTCAGCCGTACTTCAATTACAACGATACCTGACAGTGCCTTCTATAAGTCGGGACTGTATGAACTGAAATTGCCCTCAACCATCAAGTCGATTGGTCATGGAGCATTTGCAAAAAGTATGGGGCTGAAACCCGTAAACATTCCTAAAGGAGTCACCAAAGGAGATGATATAATTAGCGGATGTCTGCTGATGGAACTCTTTGGAGTGAAGGATACAACGGAATCTTCAGGCATCGACCCCCTCTCACTCTGGTATCTTTTCGGCTTCTAACATTATCTGGAACTATACATATAAATGAAGGCAACCCCTGCTGCACTGATGTGTGGCAGGGGTTGCTTATGTTAAGTGGATATGTGTATCGGGAGTTGATTATGGATGGATAATCAGTTTTTTAGCTTGGGTAGGCGTGCGGAGAATGTAGATGCCATTGGAGAGCGTGACGGAATTTACGCCAGCAGGGAGGGTGGCGTGTAGGCGACCGTCGATGCCGTAGATGGCTACAGTCTCTTTGCTGTCGATGGTGAGGATGCCACCCATTTGTGACACATTCAGCGAAGGAGTCACCGCAGATGGCACCACATTGATGCCCGATGGCTCGTAGCACTCAATTTTCAGACAGTCGAAATTCCAAGGACCGCAAAGCGATGTCACGCGAAGCACATGCTTGCCTTTGCTGATATGCACATTCTTGTAGTCGGGTTTGGCATTGTAGTAGGCGCTGCCGGTGTTGTTGCCGCCAGCCACAGGCCATAACCAAAGGGTGTCGGTCTGCAATGCGCCATTGCTGAGGGTGCTGGTCCAATTTTCGGGCTTGGTGAGAACCTTGTTGAAATTAGTGCCTCGTGCCTGATATGTCTCTGGTGCTACAGGACGCGACACTTGGGTGGTGGGCACATTTGTGCCGTCGAGCGAGAGTACCATTGCTCCAGCGTATTGGCGTGGCCAGTTGAGGTATGGCTCACCTGCAATGTTGTAGCTTGTGGTGCTTGGTGCGTAGCCCTTGCCAGCAGCCATGCCCCATTGGTTCCACACTGCTCCGTGGTGCACATAGATGTTCACCTCAAGTGGAGTTTCGGCCTCAAACGAGTAGTTATACCAACTGCCCCAATTCTCTTGAGCCATTTCACGACTGATGGTCTTGTTTTCTTCGTTCACCCATTTATTAAGTGTGTAGGCATTCCAGTCGGCACCCATTTGCGCCAATCCCCAGCCACCGCTGTAGCTGTTGCCTTGGCGAATCTCCACATCTTTGCTGTCGGGGCGATACTTGCTTGCGTCGGTGCCTTGGCGTGCGCTGTAACCGATGCCCTGACCGCCTTCATCGTAGTCTTCTGCCTCGATAACAAACACCTTGTTGGCAGAGAATGTGCGTCCTTCGCTTTCAGCCAGCATGAAAATCTCACGCCAGTCCTCAATGCCTAAAATGCTCTTGTAGGGGTCCATCACTTCGTTTTCACGGTCGGAACCAGCTGCTTCCCAAACGTACCACACCGGCTTTCTGCCGCCAGGGTTGTCGGCATCGTCGGGGAAGAAGTGCAGACCGATGCGCAACCCATCTTCCACACGATTGTCCATCCAGTTGTGCCACATGAAAGCATCGATGCCACTGAGGGTGTTTGTCTTTTTCCAAGCCCAGCAACCGCCAGCGGCTTGGTGAGCGAGGTCGGTTTCGCTATATGACGGTGAATTGGTGCCATTTTCCGAGAGGAAAAGGTTGCGCTTCACTGAACCGTTGTATCTGTTTTCGTCGGCAAGAATCCAGTCGTTGATCACTTCAAGATTCTTGAAAGTCACAAATTTGGTGTTGGGGTTGTAGGTGGATTGTGTATCGTTTTTCCAGAAGTCGGATTTGGTGAGGTTCTCAGGATAAGGGTGATATGCCACGCCCCACCAGAAGTCGCCTTCCACTTCGCTGTAGCGCACATTCTGTGTCAGCATATTTTTAGGGTTCCAGCCGTTGGCTCCGTAGGTCCAGTTATGGGTGTATGAACCCAAGATTGACGCATTTTGGTCGTATTGGCGCACGATATTGTAGCACAGGCGCATAGATTTGATGTATTCGTCCATATACACCATTTCGGGAGGATTGCCCATGTTGGTCCAAGTGGAAGCCATATCCACCTCGTTGTGCATAATCCAATGTGCGATACGACCGTGTCCGCTACCGTTGTATCTGTTAGCCAAGTAGTTGAGCACGGCGGCGTAGGCGTTCACACTCTCCATGGTGGTCATGTTGGGCATACTGTAGTTGCCGCCATTATTGTCGGGGTGAACAAACACGGGGCGCATACTCGCATCGGGAGTGCCAAGCGGAATCAGAATGATGGCACTAACGGCAATGCCGTGCTTCTCGTAGAACGACAAGTGGTTGTCCCATGTGCCAACCTCGTCGCCATTGATATAGTATTGCTTGCCACCGTACACGTATGGAATGTTGTTGTTCCAAATTTTGTTTTGGGCAATGAATTGAGTAATCACCCAGTTGCAGGTGATGTTTTTGGCGTTGAGGTCAACGAGGTCTTGCATATATGTGCTGCCAAGGCCTGCGCCCACGCCCTTCTTGGTGGCAGGAGTGAGTTTGGATGGTGAAGATATGGCTGCCACTTCGTCGGCATAGCGTGCATGACTGAGCAAAGTGTCGGTTTCTCCAAGATTGCCCACGATAGCCCATTTTGAAAGTAGGCGGTCGTAAGTGAAACCGTCGTATTGTGCGTAGCGGTTGAGCGTCAGACTGAATTCGCCATTGTTCACGCTTGTGCGGTGGGCAAACTTCTTACATTCGGTGATGTCGATGTTAGGCATAGTCTCAACCAAGGCAAAATCTTCATTCCCAACGCATTTTCCGCTGATGGTCACCTTGTCGGCACTCACGCTCACATGGCTTACGGCAGAGGCGTAAACATTGTTGTAGAGGTAGTTTTGAAGGCGAGCGGCTTTGAACTTCATCATGGCATCCTTGTTGCCAGTGATGTCGTAATTCTTCTTTTCCTCATCGTTCATTTCACGGAAGCGAAGGTTTTTCACCTTGATGGTCACGCCGCTGCGTCCACCCCAGTCGATGCGCATCACGCTTTTAGCCGCACCCCAACCGAGGTTGGAGATTGTATTTTTCATTTCCTTGCTAAAAGTGGTCCATTCGCTTGTGTTGGCGAGGTCGGCGCACTTGATGGATCGTGCCTCGCTATAGGTGGGACTGAAGAAGATTTGCAAGCCACCAGTGGTTGCTGGCGCGCATTGGTAGTCGAAGGTGAGCACGCACTGGTCGTCAGGTAATGCACTTGTAAGGGCGTTGATGCTCACAAAAGGGTCTTCACCTGTGGTGGTGATGGTGTAGATGCCCGAAGCGGCATCGTAGTTGATTGTGGCTTGGTTTGCCGTGGAAATGTTCAGCGACAGACCAAAATCCTGTGCCCATGCCCCCATAAAGGAGCAGAGGCAAGCAAAAAATAGTAAAAATTTCACTTTCATTGTTGTAGTATAGTTTACAGTCTATTTGGTATCGTGTAAAAGTTAAGTACGATACAAATTTAAGAAATTTTATAGAAAAATGTGTGGTCAAGGAAGAAGTTTATTTTGAAAAAATAGCAAGCTGAAGGTTGCACAAACGTAGGGGAAGGTGTGCATTTTGAAACCTTTTTTAAGCAAATGTGTTACTTTTTGTACTTTTTGTGGTTGTTTTTTGTTCATTATAGAATAAAATTTCGTAAATTTGCAGCCTGCATTTTTGGGTGCAGAGGTTTTTTATTAAAATAAAATCTATCAAAACATAAACAATGAAGCTACTACAAGCTAAGTTAGCACAATATCAAGAGCCTCAGAAAGCGAAGGCTTTAGGTATTTATCCCTATTTCCGCGAGATTGAGAGTGAACAAGACACCGAAGTGTATATGCATGGCAAAAAGGTGCTTATGTTCGGTTCAAACTGCTACACTGGTTTAGTTAATGATAAGCGCGTGCACGAAGCAGCTATCAAGGCTATCCAAAAATACGGCACAGGCTGTGCCGGCTCTCCATTCCTTAATGGTACGCTTGACATTCACAAGAAACTTGAACGCCGATTGGCTGATTTCGTTGGTAAGGAAGACGCAATGGTTTACTCCACCGGTTTTGGTGTGAACCTTGGTGTGGTTTCTACTCTTACTGGCCGTGGCGACTATATCATTTGCGACGAACAAGACCACGCCTCAATCATTGAAGGTCGCCGTCTTTCGTTCTCCAACTATTTGAAGTATAAGCACAACGATATGGCTTCGCTCGAAGAGCAGCTTAAGAAGTGCGAGCCCGACCGTGTGAAGCTCATCGTTACCGATGGTGTGTTCTCAATGGAAGGTGATGTGTGTAACTTGCCTGAAATCTGCGACCTCGCACGCAAGTATAAAGCAGCCGTGATGGTTGACGAGGCACACAGTATCGGTGTGTTTGGTGAGGGCGGCCGTGGCGTTTGTAACCACTTCGGGCTTAGTGATGAGGTGGATTTGATTATGGGCACATTCAGCAAGTCGTTTGCTTCGCTCGGTGGCTTTATCGCTTGCGATGAAACTATCACCAACTTCCTCCGTCACCACTCTCGCTCATATATCTTCACAGCAAGTATCACTCCAGCATCGACCGCAGCTGTTGACGCAGCACTCGATATTATGCTGAATGAACCAGAACGTCAGGAACAACTTTGGAAAGTTACCCACTACGCTCTCGATGGTTTCCGTGCAATGGGTTGTGAGATTGGCAACACCTCTACACCAATTATCCCACTCTACATTCGCGACCAGAATAAGACATTCGCCATCACTGCCGAACTGCTGAATGAAGGCATTTTCGTGAATCCAGTGGTTTCTCCAGCTGTGGCTCCACAAGATACCCTTATTCGCTACAGCCTTATGGCTACACACACTAAGGAGCAAGTGGACTTCTCACTTGAAAAAATTGAGAAAGTGTTCCGCAAATATGGCGTAATCAAATAATAGGATAGCACTTAAGCTATAAAAATACAGAACACGCACACAACGGATAGCACACAAGAAATGTGACATCGGTTGTGTGTGTGCTTTTTTTATAAAAGTACACTAATGCACAAACTAAGATGATACTTCTACATTATTTATTATGTGCGCTTTTGCTTTACTCTCCCACAGCGGCGTATGGACAGATGGATGGTGGCTGTGACAAGCCGGCGTCTGCGGCGCTCACGGAAGGCAACAAGGCAGAGCAGCGAGAGGTGGAGCTTGCCCGTGTGCGCGAAATGGCATCAGAAATCATACAAGAGCGTGCAAAGCATAAGCACACTTATAGCAGGAAAGCGAAGTCGAAGAATGCAGATGATGCTTCGGGCTTCGTGGTAATCACCGACTATATTCCTGATGCGGTGGTGGAATTGCGTTATTTCTCGAACTACAATTTTGTGGGCACCAGGGTTGATGCTTACGAAGAGCCAGTGGCGATTTGCACCCGTGAGGCGGCTGAGGCACTGAAGATGGTGGCAGATGATTTGCGGAAGAAGGGCTATTTGCTGAAAATATTCGATTCTTACCGTCCACAGGCTGCTGTTGACCACTTCGTGCGCTGGTCGAAAGACTTGCGCGACATGAAGATGAAAGACGACTTCTATCCGTCATTCCACGATAAAACCACTTTGTTTCCCACTTATATTGCAAAGCGCTCTGGCCACTCAAAGGGCAGCACGATAGATTTGACCATTGTGAATGCCGCCACGCTTAAAGATGTGGATATGGGTGGCACATTCGATTTCTTTGGCAATCGCTCTCACTATGCGTTTAAGGGCGTTACTGCCCAGCAAGCCGCCAACCGAAAGTTGCTTCACGATGCTATGGTGAAGCATGGCTTCAACTATTATTCAAACGAGTGGTGGCACTTCACATTAAAGAACCAGCCTTATCCCAAAACATACTTCACATTTTCAGTGTCGACGAAGCACTTCAACCCAAATCGGTCCAAGAAGTAATCTAAAAAATCCTCATATGGCCTAATGACCGATTTGGGTTAATGTAGGGCGGGGCGAAACATATACACATGCCGTGGGAAATATCAAAATTCTACGGCATGTTTTTTTTGAGTTTAGTAGGGGTGGTTTGCAAAAAATGCGTGAAAAAAAGTTGCGTAGAAAGAAAAATATTTATAGCCCGAAAAAAATATGTGTGAAATGTTTGTGAGTATGTTTTTTGTTATTAATTTCGCATCAAATTAATCAATAAACGATAAGGTAAAATATATATGGTATATAAATTTCTTGTAGGTTCGGAAGAGGCAGAAAATTTCAAACTTGAAATTATGATTGACTCCGAAGATACATTCATGAGATTGAGAAATACAATTCTTGACGCTGCTGGCTACGACAAAGACCAAGTGGATTCATTCTATATCTGCGATGAGGAATGGAATAAGGAAAGAGAAGTGACCGTGATGGATATGGGTCTGGACTCTGACGACGACATTTGGCTGATGGACGACACTCCACTTGAAGAACTCTTGGAAGATGAAGGTCAGCGCCTGAAATTCGTTTTCGACATGGTGTCGGAAAGATATTTCTTTATGCGACTGAAGGAAACCATTCCCGGACGCTCGCTTCACGACCCACTGTGCACTCGCAAAGAGGGTAGAGCACCAAAGGAATTTAGCGATGTGGAAGATGTGGTGGTAGCTCAAAAAGTGACGAACACCAACATCGACGACATTGGCGAAGAATTCTATGGCGAAGACGGCTACAACGAAGACGAACTCACCGACCTCGATGCATTCGAGGGCAACTCAATAGATTAATTCCTCGTTATATAATATAATAAGAAAACACAGAAAATAGCAACGGCTATTACCTCGAAAGGTAGTAGCCGTTTTTTTATTCGTTCAAAAAAACTGAGTTGCAGTTGTTACAGGGGGCTCAGTGGAAAATTTCTGGGGGCATAGATTATGTGTTGTTGCCGAATCGTGAATGGAATCAAAAACAAAAACATAAAAAAAACAGCCTTGGAGCAATGTGGAATGCTTCGCATTTGGCGGTGCGACTGTGCGCTTTGCGGCGTTGGAAACGAGTTTCCATGCCGCCAACCACACAATCCCACCGCCACCCTCTTACGAGGGCTCACCACATTGCCCCAAGGATAAAAACCGCTCACCGTTTCACGGCGAAAAACCCCTGATGATAACAAGATTTCTTGGAAGGAGGTTTGTATAACATCTCCCAAAACGATTTTGCCAGGTAGGGACGCGATACTTCGCGTCCGCGCCAAATGGTTGATATTCAATATAATATTACAATTATGGGCGGACGTGAAGTATCACGTCCCTACCGGATTGTGTTTTTCGCCGAAGGCGAGCGGTTTTTATCCTTGGGGCAAAGTGGAAGGCCCTCGAAAGAGGGCGGCGTTGGTGATGTGGTGTGTCTGATTCAAGCCTCAGCTTGAAATCAGACATGCCACAGCACTAACGACAGGTGCGAAGCACTGGCATCGCCAAAAGGCTGTTTTTTATGTTTTTTGTTTCGGTGCCCCCATTATTTATCCACTGAACCGTTAAAGGTCTTTGCGTTCCAGTTCGGTTTTTTGCAGGCGAATCACGGTTTCGCCTGCGGTGTTGAGCAGCTCCATATCGGTGCTGATATTGCCCGCCTTTTTGCACGACACGGTTTCTTCCAGCTTAATCAGCAACTGGGTTTCCTTATCGGTGTCCTCGCTCTGGTTGTGGTAATACTGCAAGTCCTCAAACTGCACATCGTTTTCCTTTGATGAGTCGATGTGGACTTGGCCACGGATAATGTTGTGTTGGGTTTGCACATGCACGGTGCGCATGTCGATGTCGATAACAAGGCGCATTTCCTTGTCGAGCACATTCTCGCCCTCAATCTCCTTCACCAACCAAGGACCGTTCAGCAAGTCGAAATTGAGTTGGCGCAGACGCATCACCTCTTGTCCCTTGAGGTTTTTCAGCACCAGATAGTTGATGTTGTAGAGTTGCTGCATTTCCATGCTTGCCACCTCTGCCAGAGCGTCCATGATGGTTTGCTCGCTCGTCACGCTGTAGCACAATGCGCCGCCCTGAATCATATCGGTAAACGACAGTTTGTTGCCTTTCAGCTTAAAGCGGCCGTTGATGGCATTACAGCCATTGCAGCCATACACTTGATTGCCATTTTTGAAATCAAGGAAGATATAGGCACGCTCATCGGTGTCGATGTCGATTTTATTTACGCTCAAAATAGTCCATTCGCCATAGAGCTGCTTGTCGGGGGCAGTGATAGCCACTTTTTGTGGTCCTGTCTTGCCTGCCATCTGGTCAGCCATCGGAATAGACACAGCTTGCTTCTCATACACGGATTTTTTCTTGTCGGTATTTCTCTTTGTGTCGGCGTAGAGCGAAGTGAACACAAAGCAAACCGACAAAGCCGCAATTATATATTTTTTCATATAATAAAGTAAAGCCAATTGGTTTTCAAATCTCAAATTTCGCAAATTTCCACCAATTACACAAACCTTTTAATATTAATTGGCATTTGCCTTGTGAACGGTCGTCGGCGCAGGTGCGTATGGGCAATGGGTGGGCTTGTTGTTGTGATATAAAAAAGATTAAATTTTGTGGAGAGGGGGCGTTTTGTGGTAGGAATGAGTTAATTTTGCATTTAATTATGCTAACTCGACTACGATATATATTTACGCTGATGGCCGTGGCGTGTGCCATGGTGTGTGGTGCGCAAATCAATACCGACCAGGTGTTGCGCATAGGACAGAACTCCCTTTTTTTTGAGGACTATGTGCTTTCCATTCAGTATTTCAACCAAGTAATCAAGGTAAAGCCATATTTGGCAAAACCATATTTCTTTCGCAGTGTGGCAAAGCTCAACCTTGGCGACTATAAGGGTGCGGAAGACGACGCCACGCTGTGTATCGACCGCAATCCGTTTATTGTAGATGCCTATCAGGTGCGAGGCGTGGCACGGCAGAACTCACGCAAGTTTGCCGAAGCCATCACCGACTACGACAAGGCGTTGGACATTCAGCCCGATAACAAGAACTTTATGTTTAACAAGGCATTGTGCCAACTGCAACTCAAGCAGTATCACGAAAGCGACTCCACTTTCCACTATCTGGAAAAGCACGACAAGAAAAACGAACGCGTGTATTTGGGTTTGGCGCAAATCTGCATCGAAACCGGCGACACCACGGGCGCACTTGCGTATGTGCAAAAGAGCCTCGACATATCGAAAAACACCCCCACTGCCTATGCCGTGCGTGCGCAAATCGAGGCGCAGCGAGGCAATTTCCAATCGGCGGCGGCTGATATGGACTCGCTGATAAAACTGGAACCAAAGAACGTGAACAACTATATCAACCGCGCATATTTCCGCTACAAAAACGACGATTATTTCGGGTGCCTGAGCGACTACGACTATGCCATCACCCTTGACCCCGAGAACAGCGTGGCAATCTACAATCGTGCCCAGCTAAACGCCGAGGTGGGTGAATATGCCAAGGCAATCACCGACTTCACCACGGTGCTGCAACGCGACTCGCAAAACTTTCTTGCGCTCTACAACCGCCTGCAACTCTACCTCATGACCGAGCAATACCGCAAAGCCCTTGGCGACTACGACCGCATTTTGAAGAAATACCCCAACTTCGAGTCGGGCTATATGCAGCGTGCCGCCATCAAGCAAAAGCTTGGCGACATGAAGGGCGCACAGCGCGACAACGAGCGCGCCATCGCCATTTTCAAGAAGAAGGGCATTCAGGTGTCGTCGTTCAATCCTGCCGATCTGGAGGCGAAAAAGGCAGAGAAGAAGATGGCGCAAGAGATAGAGGACGCAAAGCGTGGCGTGGAGCAGCCTATGACTGAGGAGGATATTATCAAGAAATTCAACCAGCTGCTCACAGTAGAAGACGATAATGGTTTGAAGCCTGAATACGACAATCGCACCCGTGGTCGCATTCAAAACCAGAATGTGGACATTGAGCCAATGCCTATGTTCTTCCTCACCTATTATAATATAGTGAACAAACTCAACGGCAAAACGCACTATATGAAAGAAATGACCGAAGTGAACGACAGCCGTTTGCTCTCGAAAATGCTTGTGCTTTCGGCCGACGTGGTGCAACTCGACTCTACCACCATCAACAAGCACTTTGAAAGCATCGACTATTACAACGGAATGCTTGCCGTGTCGAAGCCACGATCGGTAGATTACTTCGGCAGAGCCATGGACTATATGATGGTGAAAGACTATGAGCGCGCCATCGCTGACATCGACCGTGCTATCGGCCTGTCGCCAAAATTCACCCTCGCATACTTCCTGCGTGCTAACGCCTACTATATGCAATATCAACTTGAAAAACGCGATGTGCAGAATAGTGCTCAAGCCGCCACTTCAGATGCAGCCGCTGCGGCAAAACTTCTTGCGCACAGCACGTCTGACAGTAAGCTCTCTGCCGCGCTCGACGACTATAACGAGGTGTTGAAACTTTCGCCAAAGAGTGTGTATGCGCTCTATAACCGTGGTTTCATCTATATGCTGATGGGCGACTACACATCGGCAATAGGCAGTTTCAACGAGGCGATAGCCATCAAACCCGACTTGGGTGAGGCATTCTACAACAGGGGGCTGATGTACTTCAAACTTGGCAATCGTGAGAAAGGCGTTGCCGACCTGAGCAACGCAGGCGAACTTGGTGTGCTTCCAAGCTACAATGTGCTAAAACGAATGAGCTATTAATGTGATTAATGCTTTGATTTATAAAGTGTTAAAAAATGGACTTTTTTGGATGGGTTATTCTATTTACCTTTGCCATGACAAAATGCATCAAGGATAAAAAGCTTGAAGCGTAACGGCTTCAGTTCATAATAGAATAAGTAAGAACAGGTGGGGCTCACAAAGCCAAAATTTCACCTTGATCCAAGCCCACACAGAGAAGACATGATAATCCATTACAGTAGCAAAAGTATGCACAATCGCCTTTTTTGAAAAAAAAACTTGCTTACAACTTCTAACTTGTGGCCTCTAATTTCTTCCTGAAAAGTTTCGGGATTCCAAATTATTGTGTAAATTTGCACCTTGATTTATAATGCAATGTAGTGCCGTTGTATGGCACGAATAAACTAACAAAACTGAAATATGATCAACATTAAATTTCCAGACGGAAGTGTGAAGCAATTTGAGAGTGGTGTAACTCCGCTCGACATTGCGAAAAGCATTAGCGAGGGTCTCGCACGTATGATTCTCGCTGCATCATTTAACGGAGAAGAGTGGGACATCTCTCGCCCGATTTGTAGCGATGGCGAGATTCAGCTCTTTAAGTGGGACGACAAGGAAGGCAAGCACGCCTTCTGGCACACATCAGCTCACTTGCTGGCAGAAGCTCTTCAAGAACTCTACGACGGTATTCAATTCGGTATCGGTCCAGCCATTGAAAACGGCTTCTACTACGATATCGACCCAGGTGAAAACGTCATCACAAGCGCCGATTTCCCAAAAATCGAAAAGAAGATGCAGGAAATCGTGGCACGCAAAGAGGCTGTGGTTCGCGCCGACATCTCCAAGGCAGATGCTTTGAAGAGCTTTGGCGACAAGGGCCAGACCCTCAAGTGTGAGCTGATCAGCGAGCTTGAAGATGGCCACATCACCACATACACCCAAGGCAATTTCACCGACCTCTGTAAAGGTCCACACATTCCAAGCACAGAGCCTATCAAGGCTGTGAAGGTGCTCTCTATCGCCGGCGCTTACTGGCGTGGCGACGAAAAGCGTCAACAGTTGGTGCGTGTTTACGGTATCAGTTTCCCAAAGAAGAAGATGCTCGATGAATATCTCACCATGCTCGAAGAGGCAAAGAAGCGCGACCACCGCAAGCTCGGCAAGGAAATGGAACTTTTCACATTCTCACAGAATGTGGGTCAAGGTTTGCCATTGTGGTTGCCAAAGGGCGCAATGCTCCGCAACCGCTTGCAGGATATGCTTTCAAAGATTCAGCGCAAATATGGTTATTTGCCAGTAATCACCCCACATATCGGTAACAAAACCCTCTATGTGACCTCTGGCCACTACGCAAAGTATGGCAAGGACTCGTTCCAGCCAATCCACACCCCAGAAGAAGGTGAGGAATACTTGCTCAAGCCAATGAACTGCCCTCACCACTGTGAGATTTTCCGTTCATCACCACGCAGCTACAAGGATCTTCCTTTGCGCTACGCAGAATTCGGTACCGTTTACCGTTATGAGCAAAGTGGTGAGCTTCATGGTCTTACCCGTGTGCGCAGTTTCACACAAGACGATGCCCACCTGTTCTGCACACCAGAGCAGCTCAAGCAGGAGTTCCTCGCTGTGATGGACATCATCAACTTCGTGTTCAAGACATTCGGCTTTGAATATGAGGCTCAGATTTCGCTCCGTGACCCTAACCACAAGGAAAAATATGTGGGTACTGACGAAGTTTGGGAAAAGGCACAACAGGCAATTATCGAGGCTTGCGAAGAAAAAGGCTTGCAGGCAGCCCAGGTTGAAGGCGAAGCTGCATTCTACGGTCCTAAGCTCGACTTTATGGTGAAAGATGCCCTCGGTCGCCGTTGGCAGCTTGGTACCATTCAAGTTGACTACAACTTGCCAGAACGCTTCGGCTTGGAATACACCGGTAGCGACAACCAGAAGCACCGTCCGGTGATGATTCACCGTGCGCCATTCGGTTCAATGGAGCGTTTTGTGGCAGTGCTCTTGGAACACACCGCCGGTCACCTCCCATTGTGGCTCGCATCAGACCAGTGCGTGGTGCTCCCAATTAGTGAGAAATATAACGAATATGCTCAGCACGTGGTAGATGTTCTTGACGAGCAAGGCGTGCGTGCGGCTATCGATGTACGAAACGAAAAAATTGGACGCAAAATCCGTGACAACGAACTTAAGCGCATTCCTTATTTGCTCATTGTAGGTGAAAAAGAAGCTGCAAATGAGGAAGTTTCTGTAAGAAAACAGGGCGAAGGTGATAAAGGTTCAGAAAAAATTCTTACCTTTGCAGCCGAAATCAATGCGAAAGTTGCTGAACAGACCGATTTTGCAGCCGTATTGAAGAAGAAATAATAACGATTAAAATTACTTGATGGAGAAAAAACCATTTTGGAGTGGGCCCCGCAAACCAATGAACAGCGGACCTCGCCCACAAGCAGGACGAAACAAATTTCGCGGCAACCAGAAAAAGGATAAAGACGAACTCGCAATCAACGACCAAATCCGCGCTCGCGAGGTGCGTTTGGTGGGCGATAATGTGGAAGAAGGAATTTATCCTATCGCAAAGGCTCTTAAAATTGCCGACGATTTAGAGCTCGACCTTATTGAAATTGCCCCTATGGCGCAACCACCCGTATGCCGTGTAATGGACTATCAAAAGTACCAGTACCAGCAGCGTAAACGCTTGAAGGAGCAAAAGGCGAAATCCACCAAGGTAGTAGTGAAAGAAATCAGGTTTGGACCACAAACCGATGCGCACGACTACGATTTCAAGCTCAAACACGCCATCGGCTTCCTGAAAGAGGGTGCCAAGGTGAAGAGCTATGTGTTCTTCAAAGGGCGCTCAATCCTTTTCAAGGAGCAAGGCGAGGTGCTTTTGCTGCGTTTTGCCAACGACCTCGAAGAATACGGCAAGCTCGACCAGATGCCAGTGCTTGAAGGTAAGCGCATGACCATCATGCTCTCGCCAAAGAAGGTGAAAGATGCTCCAAAAAAGGATAAGGTGAAAGCTGAAAAGCCAGCCGAGCCCAAATCTGAAGAGGAAGCTCCAAAAGAGTAATTTACTTTAGAGAAGAAAGAAGGAGAGCAGGCTTGGTAAGTGCCTGCCTCCGATTATTAATAACTTTTTTTTAAATAACAACAAAAAAATGCCAAAAGTTAAGACTAATTCCGGTTCCAAAAAAAGATTCACCTTTACCGGAACAGGAAAGATTAAAAGAAAACATGCTTACAAGAGTCACATCTTGACTAAGAAGACCAAGAAAGCAAAGAGAAACCTTACTCACGTTACTATCGTGGACAAGGCTAACCTCAACTCTATCCGCCTTCTTCTCGTTAAGAAGTAATTCGCTTTTTAGAGCTTAGTTTTTTATTTTAATCAAAAAGAGATTTTTTATCATTTTTATTAACCGAGTGTTTAGCACATTAAGAGCACAATAACGAATAATGTGCCGCTAACATTCAAAATCAATTTAAAAAAATGCCAAGATCAGTAAATCACGTTGCTTCAAGAGCTAAACGTAAAAAGATTCTTAAACTTACAAGAGGTTATTTCGGCGCTCGCAAAAACGTCTGGACCGTTGCCAAGAACACTTGGGAAAAAGGTTTGACTTATGCTTACCGCGATCGTAAGAACAAAAAGCGCAACTTCCGCGCTCTTTGGATCCAACGTATCAACGCAGCTGCACGTTTGGAAGACCTTTCATACTCTAAGCTCATGGGTATGCTTCACAAGGCAGGTATCGAGATCAACCGCAAGGTGCTCGCTGACCTCGCTATGAACAACCCTGAAGCATTCAAGGCTATCGTAGAGAAGGCTAAGAACGCTTAATAGTTGAGCTATTAGGGTGGCGCTCTCCGAAAGGAAGTGCCTCTAAGGGTATCAAAATGGACAGATTCGCCCCACAAAAAGGGCGTCTCCGTCCATTTTTGTTTTCGCAAGCAAATCAAATATGCACATAACGTAGAGGACTCGCATGATGCGGCACCTCCAATGCCTTGATACATTGTTGTTTGCATTGAAACATACCGAAGGCATGTCCCTACGTTATGACGCAATTTATGCCCTCGCCTATCGTGGCAGACATAATACATCATATCTGTAGTTATTTTTTGGTGGGGGAGTGTGTTTTTTTTGTGGGAAAAATTTGGAAATAGGCAGTGGAATCATTAATTTTGTAATACAAAAGTTCATTGAAAATTCTGCCACGTCAAAGCTGATTGGGATACTCTTCAAACTTAATGAAATCCCGAGTAAGCGCCCTTTTTCCAATGGCGGGCCTCGACCGAAAGGTGTATCTTCGGATACCGGAGGATTACAAAGGTGTGGGCGCCCTCAAATCCTGTATTTATCGGAGTTTCATCACATCCCTTTGATGTGGCTTCATATAGAAGCGATGGCTCGCGTATGGCATACAAGCCACGAGCTATCGCTTTTTTTATCGTATATAATTATATAGAAAACAATGCAAAGCCCTATTCAACTGACCATTGAGTCGCAACTGAGAGAATATCTGCTTCGTGACGGAAGTATCGACCCAAAGCAAATGCCCGACCTTACCGATATTGAGGCGTGCTGGAAGTCGGTTGCCGAAGCTTATCTCCCCGACGGTGTGCCCGAATACCAAAACTATCCGCTGGCATCGCTGGGCTGGATGATGTATGTGGGCATGGCTGTGGCTAAGCTGTGGGACACCGACTGGGAGCGATACTCCAAGGAGGAAAACCTCTACACCATGCTTCGTGATAAGCGTGGCTACGACGCTATGGACGAAGCCATTGCCGAAGATGTGCTCCGTGTGGGTAAACCAGAGCTGGAAGCTATAGCAAAGCTGGTGATGCACTGCGCACAGACCGCCTACGACATTATTTCCCATGCGGGAATAGAGCCGTCCACCCCAGAGGCTTATGTGGCTTATGTGGATGCGCTTCATGCGCTCTATCGCATAGGTGCCGCTACCGAGCTTTACCGCCTTGGTTACAGAATGCAGTTGCTGTAATTGAGCCAAGTGTGATGATGTTTCTTGTGCTGAATATGAAACATTTGGGCTCTAATCCCATATTTTTTTGTAATTTTGCATAATCGATTATAAAACACTGCATTTATGGCTGATACAAAACTTCAATACGACGAGGTAGTTGCCACCTGTCGCGACCTGTTTATAAAGAAAATGGCTGATTATGGTCCATCGTGGCGCATTTCACGCCCACAAACCATCACCGACCAGATTTTTATCAATGCCAAGCGCATTCGCACCATTCAAATCAACGGTGAGGCGAAAATCGACGACGACATTTATTCGGAATACATCGGCATCGTGAACTATGGCGTGATAGGCATGATTCAGCTCGAAAAGGGATTCTCCGACACCATCGACATGACGTGCGAGGAGGCGATAGCCCTTTACGACAAGTACGTTGCCGAAACCAAGGCGCTGATGGTGAACAAAAACACCGACTATGGCGAAGCGTGGCGCGATATGCGCCCCAGCAGTTATGCCGACTTCATTCTCACCAAGGTGGAGCGCACCAAGTCGATTGAGAATCAGAACGGAAAAACGCTTGTGAGCGAAGGCATAGCCGCCAACTATCAGGATATGATCAACTATGCAGTGTTTGCACTGATTCGTCATAACGAAGGCACGGAATAATAGATGACAATATTTAAATTACCACAGTGGGGCGAGAAAATTGCCAAAAAGAAGTGGAATCGCACTTTGGTGTGGCTGCTTCGTGTGGCTCTGGGCTGTACATTCATGTTCTCAGGGCTCACAAAAGCTATCGACCCATGGGGCGGATTCTACAAGTTTGCCGAATACTGTAATGTGTACGGCTTCGAGAGCTTAGGCTCGGCGTCGCTCGGACTGTCGTTTGCCTTGGCAGCCCTTGAGTTTATGCTGGGCGTGTTCGTGCTCACGGGGTCGTTTCGCAGAGGTGCGCCAGTGTTGCTCATAGGCATGATGGCGGTGATGCTGCCCATCACGCTCGATTTGGCACTCACCGACCGTGTGCCGCATTGCGGCTGCTTTGGCGATGCGCTTGTAATAAGTAACTGGGCATCGTTCTGGAAGAATGTGGCATTGACGGCGGGGCTCGTTTATCTCACATTTTTCAATCGCCGAGTGCATGGCATCTATGGACCAGCCGTCAACTGGGTGGTGGGTGTGATTTCGTTCACATTCGTGGCGTCGGTGGCGTATAACGGTTATTTTAAGCAACCGCTTGTGGATTTCTCGCCATATCATGTGGGAAGCCAGTTGGGCGTGTCGGCAAGTGCCGACGGCGATGCCGCCGACATGGTGTTTGTGTATAAGAAAGATGGCGAGGAAAAAGAGTTTTGCCTCGACAGCGTGCCCGACGAGGAAGATGGCTGGGAGTTTGTAGAGCGTCATTATAAGAAAGGTAAAGAGCCGAACGACTCATCAGCCACCCAACCATTGGCTATCTACGACAATGGGGTGGAGGTGACGGAAGATGTGCTTCCCGACACTGGCAAAGTGGTGATGTTCCTGTTTCCCGACTTGAGAGGGGTGAACATCAGCTACTCGTTCGACCTCAATGAGATATATGCCCACGCTACTGAGCAAGGCTATCAGGTGTTTTCGGTCACTTCGTCGAGCACCGACGATATAAAGTGGTGGAACGACATTTCGATGGCGGCATACCATACCTACCGTATGGACGACAGCGAACTTAAAACCATAGCCCGTGGCAATCCTGCCGTAGTGCTGGTGGAGAACGGAAAGATGGTGTGGAAGCGCACCCTTGCATCGATCGACGAGGATAAGGTGAGGGTGGCAGACTCACCTGTGGCGCAGTACAACTCAGACTATCAGCGTGACGAAGTGATGTCGGGCTTGGTGAGGCTGTTTTTGTTGGCGTTGCTCCTGCTCTTTGTGCTGAATCGCACACATGTGCTGGTGCGCCTGTTCTATCGCTATGTGCGCAAGCGGCCTGCTCCACAAGCGCCGGCTGAAAGCCAGGAAACAGAAAATGCCATAGTAGAAGAAGCCCCAAAGCAGAGCGGAAATGAGGCACACAACGAAAGCGACCATTCGGCTTATCAGCCCAAGAACGACGATTCCATCGGCGAAAATAGTGATAAAGAATGATAAAAGTTTGGTTAATTCCGTAACCTCAAGTAACTTTGCATAAAATTTCGGAATTCAGGGAATAATTTTTTTAAAACTATATATATTTATTTACAATTATGAGAAAGAATATTGTAGCAGGTAACTGGAAAATGAACACTACAGTTGCCGAAGGCGTACAACTCGCAAAGGAAGTGAATGAAGCAGTGGCTGCTGCTGGTGAATTGAAGTGCGACGTAGTGATTGGCGTTCCTTTCACTCACCTCACAGCTGTTAAGGACGTTATCGACATTGAAAAGGTAGGTCTTTCTGCTGAAAACTGCGCTAACAAGGAAAAAGGTGCTTACACAGGTGAAGTAAGCGCAGCTATGGTAGCTTCTACTGGTGCTAACTATGTGATCCTTGGCCACAGCGAACGCCGCGAATATTATAACGAAACTCCAGAAATCTTGAAGGAAAAAGTGGATTTGGCACTTGCTAACGGTTTGAAGATCATCTTCTGCTGTGGTGAAAGCCTCGAACTCCGCAACGCTGGCACTTACGAAGAATTTATCAAGGCAGAATTGAAGGACTCACTTTTCCACCTCAGCGCTGAAGAATTTGCTAACATCGTTATCGCTTACGAGCCAATCTGGGCTATCGGTACTGGTGTGACTGCAACCAGCGACCAAGCTGAAGAAGTGCACGCATTCATTCGCTCATTCCTCGCTGAAAAGTATGGCGAAACTGTAGCTAACGACACCACTATCCTCTACGGTGGCAGTTGCAAGCCTACTAACGCTCCTGAACTCTTCGCTAAGCCAAACATCGACGGTGGTCTTATCGGTGGCGCTTCATTGAAGGCTGCTGACTTCATGGGCATCGTTACCGCTTTCTAATTTTAGAGGCAGGAAAAGAAATGGTAAGGTGAGCCGTTTATGCTGATAAACGGCTACTTAATACACAAAAATTGGTTACAATGATAATTTTTTATTATCTTTGTAGCCAGTTTTGTTTTATTGCTTTTTTGCAAGCTTTTAAAGGTATTATGGCTATGAAAAAGTGTAGCAAAGGAAGAGCGTTGCGCTGCATGGTTGTGGCAATGGCGATAGCTCTTTTCGGATTTTCGAATGTTGAAGCTCAAGTGAGCGTGAATGCCCCCAGCGGACTTTCTAAGCGAAGCAACTCTGCGGCGAAGAAGAAACCCTCTTCTCCTGCGCATGAGGCTGCTGCTGCACCAGCTAAAGCTGCACCAGCTAAGGCTCCTGCCACAAAAAGAGCAAATAGAGGCATAGCGGTGTCGAAGAGCGGCTCTGTTACAGGCATGACCATCGTGGGGCAATATTCAGGCTATCGTGTGCAGGTGCTATTCACATCGGCTAAAAACGGCCGTGCCATAGCTCAGCAGCGAGCCAAGAAAATAGCATTGAAATATCCACAATACCGAGCCTACATGTCGTATGTGGCACCTCGCTGGCGCTTGCGCTTTGGCGATTTCAAAACCTACGGAGAGGCAAGGTCTCTGGCAAGACTCATCAAGCGTTCGTTCCCAGCAATGCGTTCCGACGTGGTGGTGGTGACCGATAAAGTAAATAAATTTAAGTAAATTCGTCTGTAGCTTTTCGATTCAAGCTCAGCATTAGTATAGTGATGGAGAACAAAAATAGACTTTCCAATCAAGAATTAATCAACAAAATAGCCGAACACTACAAGGCAATCCTCGAATTGATAGGCGAAGACCCCACTCGTGAGGGATTGGTGAAAACGCCGCAACGCGCCGCAAAGGCTTTGCTTGAAAACACCGTTGGCTACGACATGTCGGGCGAAGACATCATCAAGGCTGCCGTGTTTGAGCACCCTGGCTCGCAAATGGTGATTGTTAAGGACATTGAGTTTTATTCCCAATGCGAGCATCATGTGCTCCCATTTTTCGGTAAAGTGTCGGTGGGCTACATTCCCGACGGCAAGATTGTGGGGCTGAGCAAGGTGGCACGCATGGTGGATGTGTTTGCGCGCCGATTACAGGTGCAGGAACGCCTTACCGCTGAAATTTGCGAGGCGCTTGCCAAATCGCTACCCAACAAGGGCGTGATTGTGAGATGCGAGGCTCAACACCTGTGCATGAAAATGCGTGGAGCTGAAAAGCAAGAGTCCACCACCGTCACACTTGAATATAGCGGAGCATTTGAAAATGTGGAATTGAGGAACGAATTTTTCGGACTTTTGAAGTAATTGCACGGAAAAACCGAAGAAAACAGACATATTTTTCATTTTTGCTTCAAAATATTTGGTAGGTTTGATAAAAAGTACTAATTTTGTACCCGCAAACGAGAGATAACCTCTCTGATAATGCAAAATTGCGAAAATAGCTCAGTTGGTAGAGCACGACCTTGCCA
>ULRF01033801.1_pt1 | contig 22242 bp, 22 predicted proteins | sample 1955131 | NCBI WGS metagenome assembly ULRF01 (sample SAMEA4835673, study PRJEB28245) | human gut metagenome | biome: gut microbiome; material: fecal sample | place: Denmark | collected 2008
TCCTCGGCTTGCCTTATGAACGGTTCGCCGTCCGGCGCCGTGCCAGTCCACTGCGGCCGATCGATCAGGTCAATGAGTTTCTTATGCCGGATCTGTTGATACGGTTCAGTCAGCGGCACAGGGGGCGGCGGGAGTTTGCGGATCTGGCCGGGGCGGCGTTATCCGTTTTGGAAATTCCGTTCGCCCGATTGGAAGCAAGCGGTGCCGAGGACTTGATTTTCGGCATTTTTCCCGGTATACTGCGGATGTAATGATTAAGCAAATGTTTAATTCAAAAATTCAATCGGAGGTATGAACCATGAAAAAGACGTATCAGATCGAGGTTGACTGCGCGAACTGCGCAAACCTGATGGAAGAGGCCGCGAAGAAGACCGAGGGCGTTGCGGATGCAACCGTCAATTTCATGACGCAGAAGATGATCGTGGAATTCGCCGAGGGTGCGGATGAGAAGAAGACCATGAAGGCTGTGCTCAAGGCCTGCAAGAAGGTCGAGCCGGACTGCGAGATCGAACTTTAATCCATGGCCGCTGCTCCGGCAGCGCAGAACGGAGTGTTTGCTATGACAAAGAAACAGAAAAAGATGCTCGTGCGCATTCTCATCACTGCTGTGATGCTCATTGCGCTGCACTTCATTCCCATCACCGGGATTCCCCAGCTGCTTGCGTATGTGGCGGCCTATCTGGTCATCGGCTACGATATTCTGCGCAAGGCCGGGAAGGGCATTCTCAATGGCCGTGCGTTTGACGAAAATTTCCTGATGGCGCTGGCTACGCTCGGCGCGTTTTTCCTCGCCATCTGGACGAAGAGCGGAGACTATGTTGAGGGCATCGCCGTTATGCTGTTCTATCAGATCGGCGAACTCTTCCAGAGTTACGCCGTCGGCAAGAGCCGGAAGAATATCTCCGCGCTGATGGATATCCGCCCGGATTATGCGAATATTGAGGCGGATGGCCAGCTGACGCAGGTCGATCCGGATGAGGTTCCGGTCGGCAGCATGATTGTCGTGCAGCCGGGCGAAAAAGTACCGCTCGATGGTGTGATCGTTGAGGGAACTGCCAGTCTCAACACCAGTGCGCTGACCGGCGAAAGCCTGCCGCGCGACGTCAAAGAGGGCGACGAGATCATCAGCGGCTGCATCGATATGTCCGGCGTGCTGAAGATTCGCACGACAAAGGCGTTCGGCGAGTCCACCGTTTCCAAGATCCTTGATCTGGTCGAGAACGCCAGTTCCCGCAAATCGAGATCCGAGGCATTCATCTCCCGCTTCGCCAAGATCTACACGCCTGCCGTGTGTGCGGCGGCGCTGGTGCTGGCTGTGCTGGTTCCGCTTGGCCGGATGCTTGCGGGGCTTGACGCGAATTGGACAGATTGGATTTACCGTGCGCTGTCATTCCTAGTCGTCAGCTGCCCGTGCGCATTGGTCATCAGCATTCCGTTGAGTTTCTTCGCCGGTATCGGCGGGGCCAGCAAGGAGGGCATTCTGATCAAGGGCTCCAACTATCTGGAGGCCCTGTCCGAAGCAAAGATCGTTGTTTTCGACAAGACCGGTACGCTGACGCGCGGCGTGTTTGAGGTCACGGCCGTTCATCACAGCCCGATGGACGAAGCACAGCTGCTCGAATATGCGGCGCTGGCCGAATGCGCGTCCTCGCATCCCATCAGCAAGAGTCTGCAAAAGGCCTACGGAAAGGAAATCGACCGCAGCCGCGTGACAGATATTGAAGAACTCAGCGGTCACGGCATTACCGCCACGGTTGATGGGCATACGGTTGCTGCAGGCAACAGCAAGCTGATGAATAAGCTGGGCGTGGAGTATCACGATTGCCACAGCACCGGCACGATTATCCACATGGCTGTTGACGGCCAGTACGCGGGGCATATTGTCATTTCCGACGTCGTCAAGCCGCACTCGAAGGAAGCAATCGAGCAGCTCAAGCGCGCGGGTGTCCAGAAGACCGTCATGCTGACGGGCGATGCGAAGCGCGTAGCGGACAGCGTGGCCGCCGAACTCGGCGTCGATGAGGTGCGCAGCGAACTTCTGCCGGGCGATAAGGTCGCGGAGGTCGAGAAGCTGCTGGCTGCGAAGAGTAAAAAAGATATGCTGGCCTTCGTTGGCGACGGTATCAACGACGCGCCGGTTCTCACACGGGCAGATATCGGCATTGCGATGGGCGCAATGGGCTCCGACGCTGCGATTGAAGCGGCTGATATCGTCCTCATGGACGACGACCCGCTGCAGATCGCCAAGGCGATCAAGATCTCCCGCAAGTGCATCGGCATTGTCCGGCAGAACATCGTGTTCTCGCTGGTCGTGAAGTTTGGCTGCCTCGCGCTTGTCGCGTTCGGCGTCGCCAACATGTGGGCTGCCATCTTCGCCGATGTCGGCGTGATGGTGCTGGCTGTTCTGAATGCAATCCGGGCCCTGCGGTATAGAAGCTGACTGCGTCTGGCGCGAAAAATCTGATAGAAATGAAAAAGATCCCCCGGAAGGGCTGCGTCTTTGAAGCGCAGGCTTTCCGGGGGATTGCTTTCCAATAAACAGGATATTCTGACTTAAATATAGGATTTAAAAATACGAGAAATGCTAACTATCGCGTATATAGCCAAAAAATCAAGAAAATCATGTTTACACAAAATATTTTTGTGCTATAATTTACGAAATAATCCTATTGAAATACGGCGGCCTGTTCTAATATGATAACAATGAAAATGCTCAACAACATATCGATTTCGCAAGAAATGGTTGTGCATTTTCACAACTGCCTATGCAAAAAATGAATGGAGGAAACACAAATGAAAAAACTCGTATGCCTGCTGCTCGCTGTGCTGCTTGTGCTGGGCGCATGCGCCTGTGCAGCCAAGGATCAGACGACTGCATCTGACACGACCGATCAGCCTGCCGCGCAGGAACCGGCTGACACTGCCGACAATGCAGACGAAACTGCGACTGCCGATGTTGACCCGCTCGGCAAATACGACACCCCGGTTGAAATTACCACAACCATGAATGAAGACAACATCCGCAACGTCGAATCGTCTCAGACCATGGACAGCAACGTCTGGCACGATCTGTTTGCGGAATACGGCATCAATGTCTCCTATAAGTTCAGCGGTTCTGCTTCCGATCTGGAAACGAAGATCAACATGGCAATCGCCACCGATGATCTGCCCGATGTGATGAGTGTCACGGCTACGCAGTTTGCGGATCTGACCGACACGGACATGCTGGCTGATCTCACCGATGTGTTTGAGACCTATGCCTCCGACAAGCTGAAGGCCAAGCTGTATGCCGACGGCGGCGTCATGATGTCCAACGGCTATGTGGACGGCAAACTCTATGCGATCGTTCTGCCGATTGCCTACTATGACTATATTCCGGTCGTCTCCATCCGCTCCGACTGGCTTGAAGAGTGCGGTCTGGAAGCGCCCAAGACGATGGATGATCTGTGGAACATTGCCAAGACCTTTAAGGACAACAATATGGGCGGCACATGCACCATCGGCATCGGCATGACGAAGAACGTCACCGACGTGCTGACCGCCGGTGTCGGCCTGCTGAACGGCTACCATGCCTACAGCAACATCTGGCTGGAAAAGGACGGCGAACTTGTCAACTCCAACATTCAGCCTGAGATGAAGGCTGCGCTCGGCGCACTGGCTGAGAAATACAGCGAAGGCCTCATCGATCCGGAATTCGGTACCAAGGAAAATGCACAGATCGTCGAAGACGTCATGGCTGGCCGCTGCGGTATCGTGGTTTCCAACTTCTGCGCGCCGTTTGACCTTGCCAATGCAGCTGCCGACGGCCAGCAGTGGTCGTTCTACGCAGTCCCGTCCGTGGACGGCGAGCCTGTTCTTGCGCAGGAATCCGCTAACTTCACCGGCGGCGTTGTCGTCAGCGCCAAGTGTGAGCATCCCGAGGCTGTGATCAAGCTGTTCAACCTCTTTGCTGAGTATGAATTCGATGAGAAGACCGGCAACAATGCCGCAGGTCTGCGCAACTTTGCGTATCCGTTCGTCGTGGATGACATCAATGCCAACTATAAGATCCATAACGAGTATCTCCAGTTCCTCGAGACCGGCAAGACGCCCGAAACTGTGACGGCTGGCTATGACTCCACGGTGGAAGCCTGCGAGAAGTACAACAAAGACGGCAACATGGAAGGCTGGTCGATGTACGCAATCTTCGGGCCGGACAGCACCGAAGCGCTCGTCAATGCGGCTGTGGAAGCGAACGGCTATCTCGTCAGCGCTTATACCGGCAGTTCGACAGAGAGCATGCTGAACTATGACTCCACGCTCAAGACGCTTACGGAGCAGTTCATAACCGACGTCATCCGCGGCGTGAAGACGGTTGACGATTTCGACGACTATGTTGCCAGCTGGAAGGCAAACGGCGGTGACAAGATCACCGAAGAAGTCAACGCATGGTATACTGCGCAATAACAGCGTTCTCGCCTGACAGATAACGGAATCGACAGGGAGATGGAGCATATGCTCCATTTCCCTGTCAGCAATTACACGACGGAAAGGACAAAGCGATGAAAAAAGCAACGCCAACCAGATTGCCGGACAGGAAAAAAACGGGCCGTCTGCACCAGGAACTTCCGCTGCACCTGATGCTCCTGCCGGGGCTGGTGATCATTCTTATCTATAATTACGCGCCGATGTTCGGCCTGCTGATGGCGTTTGAAAACTACAAACCGACCAAGGGCATTTTTGGCTCTGCATGGGTGGGATTGGAGAACTTTAGACGCTTTTTTGCCTACCCGGACGCGCTGCGGGTGATCTACAATACGGTTTTCATCGCGGTTTTTAAGCTGGTTCTCGGCATTCTGGTGCCGGTTCTGTTTGCACTGCTGGTCAATGAGATCAAAAACAAGATTTTCTCCGGCTATGTGCAGCTTGTCACCTGCCTGCCGTATTTTCTGTCGTGGGTCATTCTGGGCGGTATTTTCACGAACATCCTTTCGCCGTCAAACGGCCTTGTTAATGAGATCATACGGTTCTTCGGGGGAGAACCGGTGTATTTCCTCGGCGAAAACAGCACGTTCCCGTGGACGCTGATCATTACGGATACATGGAAAAACTTCGGCTATAGTTCGATCATCTATCTCGCTGCCATGAGTAGCATCGACCCGGCGCTCTACGAGGCCGCTGAGATTGACGGCGCCGGCAAGATCAAGCAAATCCTGCATGTGACGCTGCCGGGCATTCTGCCGATGGTATTTGTCATGACTGTGCTGTCGCTCGGCAATGTGCTTAACGCCGGCTTTGACCAGGTCTTCAATCTCTATAGCCCGCAGGTCTATCAGTCCGGCGACATTCTCGATACCTTCATCTACCGTCTCGGCATCGACAACGCGCAATACAGCATCTCCACGGCTGTCGGACTCATGAAATCCGTGATTTCGCTTGTGCTGATCGCGCTGGGCTACAAGCTGGCGGAAAAATACGGCGATTACCGTGTGTTCTGAGGTGACTGGAATGAAAAACAAGAAAAAGCATCACATCAATACGTTCGCGGCCGTCGATGGCGTGCTGCTGTTTGTGCTCTCGCTCATCTGCCTGCTGCCGATCATCAATGTTCTGGCCATTTCCTTTTCCTCGCGCGCCGCTGCCGATGCCGGACGCGTTGCGCTGTGGCCGGTTGAGTTTACGACGGCTGCCTATCGATATGTGCTGGACGACCAGCAGTTCCTCAAATCCCTTTCCGTCAGCGTGATGCGCGTTTTGACCGGTCCGGCGCTCAATCTGCTGCTGTGCATTCTGTGCGCCTATCCGCTGTCGAAGTCCGATAACCGCTTCCGCGCAAGAAAGGTCTATGTCTGGATTTTTCTGTTCTGCACGCTCTTTAACGGCGGGATTATCCCGACCTATATGGTCGTCAGCAAAACCGGACTTATCAACTCCTTCTGGTCGATGATCATTCCCGGCGCTGTGCCTGTGATGTACGTCATTATGATGATGAACTTCTTCCGCAGTCTGCCGCCCGAACTGGAGGAGGCCGCGCTGATCGACGGCGCCAATCAGTGGCAGATCTGCTGGCAGGTCATTGTTCCACTGTCCAAGGCCTCTATTGCGACGATCACGCTGTTCTGCATCGTCAATCACTGGAACTCGTGGTTTGACGGCATGCTGTATTTCAATACCAGCATGGGTCAGCCGCTGGCGACCTATCTGCACAATCTGGTGGTCAACAGCAGTCTGGATGTTATGAAGACCGGCGATGTGGAAACCATCAAAACGCTCTCTGAAATCTCGACCCAGACGACAAAAGCGGCGCAGATCTTCCTTGCCATGCTGCCGATTCTGATCGTGTATCCCTATATGCGGCGGTATTTTTCCAAGGGTATCGTGATGGGGAGCGTAAAGGGCTGAGGCATGTGCAGTTGCTTGAAGGAGAATTTTATGGATGCGCCGCAGTATAAATCAATCGAGTACCAGTTCCGCGATCAGCGCCTCTATGAGGATTACTATGCGCTTTTTTCAATCGGATGGGAATACTGGGCCTCGCCGGAGGTCTACTACCGGGATTGCCGGACCTCTGCATATAAGCAGTGTGTATTCCAGTATACCGTATCCGGTGAGGGAACGCTGGTCTACAACCAGAAGGCCTATGCGATCAAGCCGGGACAGGCATTCCTGATCGAACGGCCCGGACAATACCAGTATTACCGCTCCCCAAATGCGAAACACTGGGAACTGAAATTTATTACGCTTAATATATCCTGCCTGAAAATCTGGAGCGATCTGGCGGAACGGTTTGGCCGTGTTTTTGACCTTCCTGCGGATTCGGCCGTCATGCGGTGCTGGGATGAGATCTATCGTGCGGCGTTAAACAACGAGATGGGCAGCTTCTATACGGCTTCCGGATATGCGTATCAGTTTATGATGCAGCTGTATAACACGCTGATCGAACAGACGAAAACGCAGAGTATGTCGGATGTGGTGCAAAGATGTATGGCGCTGATTCAGACAGAGTATAAAAACGAATTGGATCTGGCCTATTTGTCAAAGGCCTGCAATGTGTCTATCCCGTATTTATCCAAGCGCTTTCAGGAAGCCCTGCATATTTCCCCAATCCAATATCTGAATCAGCACCGGATCGAGGTGGCAAGTTCGCTGCTTTTAAGGAGCCGGAACCGGATTGAAGAGATCGCGCACGAGGTTGGATTTTCGGATGCAAATTATTTTGCGCGGGTTTTCAAAAAAACAATGGGATGCACACCCAGAGACTACCGGCTGCAGGAGGTCCGGCGCGTTGTTGAGGATCACACGCTTCAGGTGCAGGTATCTCCGGAGGGGATTATCGGCTGAGCGGCAGAGAGGAAAAGAATGAACAACTATCAACTATCGTCCGTACATGAGACAAATCTGACGAATCAAAACGGCGTTTACCAGGACAGTCTGCTCACATACGCCGCAGACCGGAGCGGCCGTTTCTGGGCGCTCCTCGGCCATACAAATTTAGGCGGCATCAGCGTGTGGAGCGGCAGTTCGCTTTTGGACTTGAAGAAAGAATATGATGCGCAATATTGCTTTGCCTTGGGGGAGGCTGGGCAGGCGTTTTCCGGTATTCCGTATCCGGACGGGCCATTGTCCCGCGGACAGATCTGGCCGTGCGGACTGTGGATCAACAAGGAAACAAACCGGTTTTACTGCCTGATTCACAATGAGACAGGCTGGGGCGCGGGGAAAACCTCTTATACCGCGAGAGCGCAGGAGGAGGGCGAACCGGACTTCCGGCACATCGGAATGATGACATCCGACGACTGCGGGAGAACATGGCGGTTTTTCGGCTGGATTCTGACCGCGCAGGAGCCCTGCTGGACAAGCAGATTTTCGCCCGGAATGAATCAGCCGGGACAGACCGGAGATGAGATCTGCCTCGGCTGCGGGGATTTTTCCGTTTTTCCGAACCCGCATGACGGCTATCTGTATTTGTTCTATACAAAGCATTTTACGAATCTTGAGCGGTCGGAGGCGGTGGCAGATGCGGTTTATCTTGCCCGCTGCCGGCTGGATGAACTGGAAGATGTGACGGCGTGGAGAAAGTACACGGGAAACGGCTTTACAGAGCCGGGAAATTGCGGACGGGATGTTCCGGTTTTGACCGGCGGCGCAATTCCGTCTGTCTGTAAAGATCCGGCACACGACCGGTTTGTCATGTCAACCTACAACCGGGATGCGTGGCAGAACGGGCTGTGTACCTGCCAACTCAGCTTCAGCGAAGATCTGCTGCACTGGACAAAACCGGAGCATATTGCAGTCAAACGGGCGGATGTCTCCAATCCGTATCTGACGCTGTACCCGGAGGGAACGTCGTTCCGGGTGTTTATGAGCGCAAACGGCACGGATATTCGCTGGTACACCCTGACGCTGAACGAGGGGTAAACAATACATATTTAATATTAGATTGGGTAAATATGAATACTTTTTTTCAAAAAGCAGTACCAATATGGGCCAAGGGCCGGGCAGATGAGATGAACTGCGAACTGGCGTTCCGAGCGATCATAGCCGGCCAAGACGCCAGTTTGCATCTTGCGGCATCCAGCATTTATCGTGTCTGGGTAAATGGAAAATTTGTCTGTGCGGGACCTGCGCGGGCGGCGCACGGCTTTTACCGCGTTGACGAGATCGATCTGACGCCGCAGCTGTGCGCCGGACAGAATACGGTCGTGATCGAGGTAACGGCCTTTAACGTCAACAGTTATGATACGCTGGATCAGCCGGGATTTTTGGCAGCGGAAATTCTGCAAAACCACGCAGTGACAGCGGCAACAGGGGACGGCTCTTTCGGCGTGTATGATCTGCACCAGAGAATCCAGCGCGTCCAGCGCTACAGTTTCCAGCGTGCATTTGCCGAAGCATACCGGCTTCGCGCCTGCAAGCAGGCCTTTTATCTTGGCAGCGACGGCGGCGCAGAGCGGTTGGAATCGGAGACGCAGGCAGAAAAGCGGTATTTGCGCCGGGAAACGCCTATGCCGCAATTTGAGCCGCTGCAGGTACAGCGCATCGTCCAGACCGGCAGCGTTTCCTTTGACGTGCCATGCGGCGCGCTGCGGAAAGACCGCGCCTATACGCAGATCGGCCCCATGCTCAAGGGATATCCGGCGGATACGCTGGAAGAGCACCTGTCCGACGAAGCACAGACATTTGCATGGAAGCCGTCCTGCCATGCGGCGGAGGATATGGCCCAGATCACGCTGGAAAACAGCTATGCGACTTGCCGGTTTCCTTATAACGCAACCGGATTTTTGTGCATGACGGTGGAATGCGCGCAGGCATGTACGGTTTATCTGCTGTTTGATGAGATTCTGACCGACGGAGACGTGGATTTCCTTCGGCTTACAAACTGCAACTGCTTTAAATACGATCTGGACGCCGGAGCCCATCGAATCATGACGTTCGCCCCGTATACGATGATGTACCTGAAAATCGCCGCAAAGGGCGCCTGCCGGGTTTCGGAGGTGCGGATGCTCCAATATCAGCACCCGGCGCCGGAATTTCAGATTCGTCTTCCAGAACAGAAGCAGCTTCGGGAAATTGCCGACGCGGCGGTTCGCACATACCGGCAGAATGCGCTGGATTTGTTTATGGACTGCCCCTCCCGCGAGCGGGCCGGATGGCTTTGCGACAGCTTCTTTACCGCGCGCACGGAGCATGCGCTGACCGGCCAATGCACGGTCGAAAAAGCATTTCTGGAGAACTTCCTGCTGGCCGAGCGATTTGCGCATCTCCCGGACGGCATGCTGCCGATGTGCTATCCGGCAGACCACTATGACGGGAACTTTATCCCGAACTGGGCCATGTGGTTTGTGCTGGAATTGGAGGAATATATCAAGCGCAGCGGAGACTGCGCATTTGCGGAGCGTGCCAAATCGCGTGTTTATGGCCTGATTCAATATTTTGCGCCGTTTGAAAACGAATACGGTCTGCTGGAAAAGCTGGAAAAGTGGGTGTTCGTCGAGTGGTCCCGCGCAAATGATCCGGATGTTGTGCAGGATGTCAATTTCCCGACCAATATGCTGTATGCCAGAATGCTGCAGATCGCAGGAAGACTGTACGGCGATTCCGCGCTTCTGGAAAAATCCCAAGAGCTGCAGGAGACAATACGGCAGCGCTCCTTTAACGGCTTGTTCTTTACCGACAATGAACGGCGGACAGCACACGGTCTTGAAAACCCCGGGAATATAACCGAGGTCTGCCAGTATTACGCGTTTTTCATGGGCACTGCGGATAAGCGGACATACCCGGAACTGTGGCAGACGCTTGTGCAGAAGTTTGGGCCGCACCGGGCTGCGGATTGCTGCCCGGATGTTGCGCCGGCAAATGCGTTTATCGGGGATTATCTGCGGCTGGAACTTCTGTATCTGGATGGCCAGACGGAAAAGCTGCTGCAGGATCTGAAAGAATATTTTACGCCGATGGCTGAGAGGACAGGAACCCTGTGGGAGCATGATCAGCCGAGCGCCAGCTGCTGCCATGGGTTTGCGTCCCATGTTTTATACTGGTTGGCGAAGATCTACGGAACGGAGAAGACACAATATGCAGGCGCTTGACTTAAACAATATCACGCTGACAGGGGAACTGGCGTTCCGGTTGGGAAGAAACTATTCCCGGCTGGAGGATCCGATGTATCGCGCGGCAGAGATCTTCCAGGCAGACAAGCAGGGCTGGCCGGGCGACTGGGAGGGCCGGACGATTTTGGCCCTGTGCCTGCACGAGCGAATCTCCGGACGAAAAGCAGCGTTTTTGGACGAAATTCTGGAAGCGCTGGATACGCAGTGGAACGAACGCGGATATTTAAAAGGCATCTGTGCACCGGACGCCATCAATGAACAGCAGCTTTCCGGCCATAATTGGCTTCTCCGAGGCTTGCTGGAACTGTATATCAGCAGGGACGAAGAAAAATACGCAAAATGCGCAAAGCGGATCGTGGAAAATCTCTACCTGCCGTTGTCGGGAAGGTTTCCAACTTATCCGACCGCGCGGGAAAAACGCACGGCAAACGCGGAAGCAGCGGGGCATCTCGGGGACGAGATCATAGACGGCTGGCGGTTGTCCACGGACATTGGCTGTGCGTTTATTTCCATGGATGCGCTGGCGCAGTACGAGACGCTGTTTGCAGATACGCGCGTGCGTGCGCTGTTGTCGGAAATGATCGCGGCATTCCGGCAGATCGACGTGGAAAAAAGTTCCCTGCAGACACATGCGACGCTCTCCGCGCTGCGCGGGATCCTGCGCTTGTGTGAGGCGGAGCCGGATGAGGAACTGCTCGCGTTTGCAAAAGAAGTGTTCGCGCACTATGTGCAGTACGGAATGACCGCAAATTACGCAAATTATAACTGGTTTGGGCGGCCATACTGGACAGAACCCTGTGCGATTGTCGATTCTTATATGGCCTCCATGGCGCTGTTCCGCTTGACACAGCTGAGCGAGTATGCGGTACTGGCAAACAGGATTTATTACAATGCGCTGCTTGCTTCTCAGCGGCCGAACGGCGGCTTCGGTTGTGATTTGTGCAGCGGAACGGAGCAGAGCGGCAGGTTTGTGCAGGCTAATACGGACGTCTATGAAGCGTGGTGGTGCTGCTCCATGCGCGGAGCAGAGGGCCTTTGCAGCGCAGCGGCAAACAGCATTCTGACGGAAGACGGCCAGATCTGGTTCGTGCATTACCTGCCGGGACATTTCCACACAGAACAGGCGGACATCGATGTAAAGACCAACTATCCGCACGAAAACAGGGTGCAACTTTCCTTGCGCGGTATACGGAGAGAATTGCAGCTGCATCTGTACATCCCGCAGGGGACAAAAGACGTGTCCGTTCAGATCAACGGGCAGCCACAGCGCGTGCAGCTGTCTGACTTCCTGCGTATTTCTGTATGCGAAGATGCAGAACTGGAACTGTCCTTCTCGCTGTCGCCAAGAAGCGTACCGGCAGGCGGATTCTTCACGGCAAAGCGCGCACAAATGACAATGCAGGGCGATCAGATTCTCAGCAAAGATGCGGACAGAAAGCTTGGCTTCCTCGCAGACCGCATTTATACAGAGCGCGACCAGCAATGCAGGGCCGAAATTCTGGATTTGCGGCCATAAGCATACAGAAGGCCTATCCGGATACATCTGAATAGAATCAGCATGGGCGCCAGCGAAAGCTGGCGCCCATGTGCGTTCTGAATACAGTGGATATGCGCTTCTTAGAGAAGCGTCAGTCTGTCAAAAAACGATTGTTTTCCTATTTTGTGTAGGGTTTCCGAGGCTGGCGTAGGGGCGGACGCCTCTGTCCGCCCGATGAGCAGCCGTGAATTCTCGCAGTACTGCACTGCATAAGCTGATGGAATCCTGCGGTGTGGCTGATCTGCGTATGAGCGATTACGATATTCACCCCGAAGAATTTTCTCAGATGGCGAAAGATGCAAAGGCCACTATGGTGCTGCAATGAAATTCCACAAAATGTTCAAGCATTAAGAAAATATACAATCTCTTCATACTTGCACAAAAAAAGCTGTATAACCCGGAGCAAATATGTTATAATCGGAAAAACAAGGAAATTCAGTTTCTCGTGAGGTGTACTTATGGATACTTCTTTTGACATTTCAATTAACATTTCTGTGTCAATTCCGATTATTGGTGATTCGTCTATTATGTTGGCACAACCCCCAGCAGGATTTGAGTTCAAAGAAATCCCCATAGACGAGTACATATATAGGAATAGAATTACTGATAGTCGTGGAGAGGTAATGCCTGAATATAATAATAAATCCCTCTGTGCAGGAATATGTGGCAGGACAGGGCAACATAAAGGGCAATGTTCCTGTTGAAGAATATATCTCCATCAGTGAAGATTTTGCCATTGGGGCAGACAAGAACGGTTATGCAGTTTTCAAAGACCCAGTGAAAGCATTGGACAAGCTGATGGAACTGTATTCGGACGGTATAAACCTAATCCAGAAATCATTTGAGTTGGAATCATTGTCGGCAGATAATTGTGGTGACTATAAGGTCTATGGCTCACAAACAACGGCTGGAACTGAGCGAGAACAGCAGCAGGCTCTCTTTGCCGCAAAATTCCATGATATTTATGAAAACAGTTATGTAAGGCAGTACCCCAATTTACATTCAGGTGAGCAGCAGAAAAATATCTGCCGTCTGGTTCAGTAGCGGCGGCTGAAACGCAGTTGAAGATTGCCGTACAAAAAACATGGAGGCTTCCGAAATCCGGAAACCTCCATAAATTTATCAGATTCGACAAAAGAAGAATTGAATGGTCAGGCGGCGCTGAACGGCTCCAGGTTTGTGTGATTTTTCCACTCGTCCGTGACGCCGGCGTCGCGCAGCAGCTTTATCACGGTTTTATCCAAGGCATCGACTCCGTCGCTGCTGACTGCCTGCAGGTCAAAGCCGGCGTCGCCGGCATCGTCCAGAATCGCGGGATCCTCGCTGCCGTCCAGCAGGGCGTTTGCCTGACGAAGCGCCTGCTGCCACTGGAAGGAGAAGAAGTCTTTCTGCGTTGCATTCATTCCGGCCAGATAAGTTTTCGCTGCTTCTTCGACCTTTCTGCTCTCGTTCATAGCGAGCTTCATCAGAGAAACCGCGGCGTTTGCCTGCTGCAGGCTGCCGCCTGCGCTGCCGTGCGCGACAGTATCAATGCTCACGAGCAGATTGACCAGCGTATCCTTGCTCTCGGGCGCGTACATCCAGCCGGTCACGTCACCGCTGTAATCCACCTTGTCGGTTGTCTGGGACTCCAGCCGGTACAGCAGCGTCACAAGCTGGGCGCGGGTACAGGCGGCATCCGGCAGCAGACGGTTATTGGCTCCCTTGAGAATTTCCGTGTTGACTGCCCACGCCATCGCCTCGCGGGCATACTCGGAAAGGCTGTCATAGTCGGCATACTCGCGGATCGCCATGCCGCCCTGCGTGGTGTCGAAGCCCTGCTGCTTTGCAAAGCGCCAGAGCATCGTGGCCGCCTGCTCCCGGGTCACGGCATTCGCTGCGCCGAAGGTATTCTTACTGAGACCTGTCACAATGCCGAGACTTGCAGCCCAACGGACAGCTTCTGTGTAATAGGAACTCTCTTTCACATCAGAAAAGTTCATCGCGTAATTCACGACCGGCTTTCCGGTGGCCCTCCAGAGGAAGGTCACAAAGTCGGCGCGCGTGCAGTCCCGATTCGGTGCAAATACGTCCTTGCTGACACCGGATGTGATTTCCTTTTCGACCGCCCAGTTGACAGCGTCATAAAAATAATCCTGTTTCGATACGTCTGTAAACGCCTGTGCTGGTTCTGTGGCAAGCGCCTGTGCGCTCAGCAGCATCACGGCTGCCAGCAGCAAACTGAAAACCCGAATGGTGCGTTTCATACAAATGCCTCCATATTTATTGGATCTTGTATCCATCTTTGCATTTTTCCAGCGCAAAGTGCATCTGCGCCTCGTGGGTCGCAAACGGAAGCTGTTCAAATCCGTCCGCCGGATGAAAAGAAATAATCTGATTCAGATGATCGATCCACACGGCGCAAAGCTCTTTGAAATGTTCCCGCTGCTCCTCGTTCATCGTACATGCTCCTTTTCTGCTTTATAACATAATTTTAGTCGGTTTATCTTGTAAAAACAAGAAACTGGCAGTACAATAAAGAAAAAACGACTTGTGCGCAGCGCACAAGCGAAAGGATATTGCCATATGGCTGAAACACAGTGGGAAACGTGCAGTGCCGATGCGCTGCTGCGGGAATTTTTTGCGCAGGACGATCTAAGTCGCCTCGCAGAAGGCGCGGGCGCGCTGCTGGGCTGTCCGCTTCTGGTGCTGGACGATACGTTTCATGTTGCCGCGCACCATCTGCCGCTGGGGTTTTCCGACGCAGTTTTTCAGGCGTCGGTGCGCAGCGGCGAGATCACTTATGAGGCAGGCGCGATCATCAGCCGAAGCCCTGCCTTAACTGCCGGGAACGCGGACTATGTCCAGCTGGAGGGCAGCGCATATCGCCGCCGCTTCGCGCCGCTCATCAGCGCGGGCGTGCGGCTGGGCTATCTGATCTGCGTCGATACGGACGGACATCTGGAAAAAATACAAGCACAGACGTGGCGCGCTGTGGAACAGATTTTATCCAAGCAGCTGTTCGTTGAGGCCAGCCGGCAGGATAAGCCGTTTGAAACGGCGGAGGATATTCTCCGGCATTTGCTGGACGGCGGCTTTCCGTCCGCTCCGTATTTCAGGCTGCAAATTTCGGGGACGTATCTTGCAGACTTCCATCCGCTTGCCTTCGCGCTCATCGATCTGACTGCCTATCACAGCGGATATCTCGGGCAGCGCCATCTGAAGGAGGAAGCAACGGCGATTTTCCCGGACTCCCATTCTTTTTTATACAAAGGAAATGTTATGCTTTTTCTGCACCGGTGGGAGGATATGGAGCGGTTTTCCGCGCTGGCGGAGGAATTTCAGCTCAAGGTCATCGTGTCGGAGAAAATTGACGATCTGTTTGCACTGCCTGCGCTCTATCGCACGGCAAGCGAGGCACTGGCGCTGATGACGGATGAACGCTTCCACGGCGGCCGCGTCTACACTGTTGCGCAGCTGCGCACGCCGCTGCTGCTGAAAAATCTGGAAGGGCGGGAAGATTTGACCGCGCAGGAGGTGCGCGCGCTTGCCGCGCACGACCGGGAAAAGGGCACGCAGTACTGCGAAACGCTCTATTATTACCTGATCTGCTGCCGGTCGCTGCAAAAGACCTGCGAAGCGCTTTTTACCCATCGAAACACCGTGCTCTACCGCATCCGAAGAATGCAGGAGGAATTCGGCATTCCGTTGGATGAACCGCTCAAGCACGCCGATCTGCTGCTGAGCGTGTCGCTTCTGCTGTTTGAAGCGAAGGGGCCAGATTTCTTCCTGCCCAAAACGCCGCTTGATAATTCATAATTCGGTCATGCTTCTAACAAGATTTTGTCACAACTTCCTGTCACAATAACGCCAGTTCGAAAGAACGGAACACCCTTGATGAAAGGAAGTTTGACCTATGAAAAAAGTATTGGCAATTTTGCTTGCCCTTTCGGTGCTGGCATTGAGCGCCTGCGCAGCCAAGCAGGCTAATTCGGATACACAGAAGGACTCCAACACAGCGGAAACGGAGCAGCAGCCGGATTCTGCGCAGACCGCAGAAACACAGCAGCCCGCGCAGGAAGCAAAGCGCATTGAGCCGCTGCCGGAAGATCTTGATCTGAACGCGCTGACCGACGCGACCGTCGCAGCAAGCTTCGGCGCGGAGGACATTTCCGAAAAAGACGATAAGACGGAGATCACCCTGACGGTTTATGATTACGATGTCTACGATATGGTGGACGTCGCACAGCTCGCCGTCGGCGATACGATCGTTGTGGATGGAAAGGACATGGTCGTTACATCCCGCGAGGACAAGGGCGGCTTTGTCACCATCAACGGCGGTTTGGAGCAGGGCGGTGTCGATCTGACGAGCGATGACAGTGGCGTTTATTATGCCGTTGGCATGGACGATGCGAAGTCGTATCACGAGCTTGGTAAGATCACCGTGCCGGTCGCGGAAGGCTTTGTCCTGACGGACAACTCTGACCCGGAGCATCCGGATGCGACATACGCTGCGTCTGATCTTGCAAAGCTGGCAGGCGAAAGCGTTGGCTTCACCGCCAACAACACGCTGGCGACCATCGAACACGGCGAACTGACCGTCCTGGCCAGAAGCTATACGCCGTAATTCTGAAACGCAGAATCTGCCCGGAAGCACAACGCTTCCGGGCATTTTCTTTGCTGTGGCAGATTTTTTACGGAGATTTCACATAAAAACGATCGCTGAATTTACACAGGCTTGCTATCATAACCATATCTATACGGAAATGGGGCGGATGCTATGACCTACAAAACGATCGTATGAGTGTACGAAGGCTTGCCCCGCAAAAGCGCTGCATTAGACCGCATTCCACGCAAATTCTACCGCCGGGGGATGTTTTTTCTCCCGGCTTTGCCGTATGCTCAGAGCATCTTCAACGCAGGAGGCATTCCAAATGAACCAGACAGCCATTGGAAGCTACATCGCACGCAAGCGCAGGGAACAAAACCTCACGCAGGAGCAGCTGGCGCAGCAGCTCGGCGTGTCCAACAAGACGATCTCAAAATGGGAAAACGGAAAGTGTATGCCGGATTACAGCATCATTCAAACACTCTGCGATGCGCTCCATGTAACGCTCCCGGAGCTGATGGACGGCGAGGATGCGGCGGAGGACAGCGTGCGCGTCTACGACGATGAACAAATTCTCGACCTGCTGCGCCGCACACAGGAGCTGGAGCGTCAGAAGGGCGTCCTCTGCGGCTTTGTCCTCATCGTCCTCGGCATCGCCAGCAGTGCCCTGTCCAGAACCACCGGCGGAACGGATGTACAGGACTTCTTCTCCGGTATCCTCATGGGTCTGTCCGTCGTAGAAATTCTTGCCGGTATCTGCGTCGCCGGAAAAACGCTCCTGAAGCAGTAAAAACGCACCGTCTTCTTCGAGCCAATCGTTCGGTTCAAAGAAGGCGGTGCGTTTGTTTTGTTTATTGCTTCGGCACATCCTCCAGCCCAAGCAGCCACGCCGGGAGCGTGCGCGTCATGGCTCGTATCTCGCCGCGGCTCACGCCGTGATCGAGCATGAATTGCAGATACTGCCGCATGGCTTCCTCCCACGGAGGGTTCGCCGGATCGCCGCAGTCGGTGGACAAAATGGTATGCGACGTACCGAGCTGCCGGATCGCATCCAGATTGCGTTCAGCATTGCTGATCCACTGCCCGTTTTGCAGCGGCTGGCGGTAGCAACGTTCAAAGATGACGCCGTAATCCTCCTGAAGCGCCTTCTGCTCGGAAACACTCAGATCCACAACCCAGTATTCCGGGTGCGTGATCACGATCTTTCGCACGCCGGCGTTGCGCGCACCATCCACCACACAGTGAATCTCCTCCGGGGAGATGTGCCCCGTCGCAAGCACGGCGTCATACGCCTTGATCAGAGAAAAGATACTGAGCAGCTCCGGCAGCAGATTGCCGCGGCTGTCCGTCATGCGGATGCCACCCGTTTTTCCGCGCTTGCGATATTCGTTCTCCGCGTCCACGGTCGGCAGCCAGATGATCTTCGCGCCCATGCGCAGCGCAGTCTGCACCGCCTGCTCGTTGAGTCCGCCGGCCTCCCGGTTCAAAACCAGCCCGCCGTACATATAGAACGAATTGTCGCCGTGAACCGACCGGTTGTATGCGTTGCACAGCGACGCGCGCGCGACGGTGCTGCAGTGATGCCCCTTGATGACAATCGCTCTTGCACCCACACGGACGGCTGCGTCCATCAGCTCCAGATCGTTATAGGTCCGGTGAATGACGTCCGGTGCGGTATGGACGTGCAGATCTATGACGCCATCCAGAATGTTTTTCTGCTCTGTGTCCATGAAAGCTCCCTCCTTCGGAAGAAAAAAGCCTGCCGTCTGCGAAAACCGCAGGCGGCAGGCTGACGCAGGATATTACTCGATGGCGATTGCGGTAGAAGAAGCGAGCTTCTTCACGTCCTCCTTCGGGACGATGACGCTCAGAACGCCGTCTTCATACTTCGCCTTGACATCCTCCGGCTTGACATCGCCGACGTAGAAGCTGCGCGAGCAAGCGCCTGCATAGCGCTCCTGACGCAGAACGCGACCCTTCTTGTCCTGTTCGTCCTTGTCCACACCCTTCTGGGCAGCGATGGTCAGATAGCCGTCTTTGATGTCGAGGCTGATCTCGTCCTTCTTGAAGCCGGGCAGTTCGACTGCAAAGCGGTAAGCCTTGGCGTCGTCCGTCTCGCGGATATCGGTCTTCATCAGGTTCTTGGAGTTCTTGCCAAACAGCGGGCTGTGCGAACCAAAGAAACCATTGTTGTCAAAAAATTCATCAAACATATTTTCACCATAGATGCTGGGTACCATAATAATTCCTCCAATATATTTTGATTTCAGAGATTTGCATATTTATATGTGAAGCTCTGCGGCGCGGCAGCTGCCGCACCGGGCATTGCTTGCAGCTTAAAGATCTTTCGTTCTGGAAATACAGGCACAGACGATGGCGCTAATGCCTTCGAGCAGGAACACCATTCCAACCGTTACACCAACTGCCGCTGCGCTGACCCACGGATCCATCATGCAGATAAAGCCGGCAACCATCAGCAGAATACCAACAGCCAGAACCCAGCCCCAGCCGCGAACGCCGAGGGCGTGCAGATCAAACGCGCTGACGAACCGGGAAATACCGGAAAACATCAGCCAGACCGTAAAGAGAAACGGCAGCGACAACAGCGTGAACCACTGGTTAAAGAGCAGGAACAGCGACATGATCACGGTCAGAACGCCGTCGAGCAGCAGCCAGCCGGAGCCGATCAGTACACCGCTTGTTCCGGCAAAGACCACGATCTCCGCGATGCCTGCCGCCAGCATGAAAATGCCGAGCATCAGACCCGCGGACAGAACTGCAACATCTTCATTGCACAAACAATAAATGCCTGCCGCGATCAGCAGGATGCCAGCTACGATATTCAAGATCCGAACTGTTTTTGTGCGCATGCTTTCTTCCTCTTCTCTTTTGAAGCTCTTTTCGAACTCCTCTTTGTTTTTATGCCCTTAGTTTATTCCTTTTCTGCAAAAAAACAAGAAACCAGAAGCACAAGAAATGCGGATTTGATTGTGCGGAAAGTACAAACAATATCACGGAAGAAAACAGCTTGACCGTCCTGCATTGACGGACTATAATAAGGGAAAATCCCCAAAAGGAAGGGCAAACTTCATGAAAGAAAACCGAAAGCTCCTGAAGGAAGTTCTCAAGGACATCCAGCACGATATGTCGGACGAGGAAGTTCTGAACCTGCTGGCAGACAGCAAAATTTCCGAAAGTCCTGCAACGGAAAAATATACGCTCGGGCAGCGCGCGGCGGACGCGATCGCAAAATTTGCGGGCAGCTGGGCATTTATCTTCGCGTTCACGGGCGTGCTGATCTTGTGGATGGTCATCAATACGATTCTTGCCGCGAAAGCCTTTGACCCGTATCCGTTTATTCTTCTCAATCTGGTTCTCTCCTGTGTCGCTGCCATTCAGGCGCCGCTCATTATGATGAGCCAGAACCGGCAGGAGGAAAAGGACCGCCGCCGCGCGGAGAACGATTATAAGGTCAATCTTAAAACCGAGATCATGATCGAAGACCTCCACGACAAGGTCAACGCCATTCTGGCAAAGCAGTCGGCACTGGAAAAGAAGCTACAGGAGCAGGAAGACCAGACAAAATCCTGAATTTCAAAAAAGGACCGGCGTATCGCCCAATCGGACGGTACGCCGGTTCTTGCTATTTTTATCTCAGAAGCACTTCTGGTCGCGCGCCTTGCGGCAGGTTTCCTTGCGCTCGCAGTGGTAGCAGACCTCGGTGTCCGGCGACGGCTCGCCGCGCTCGAATTTCAGGAGGTTGTCCACGGTCGTCGCGGCGATGTTGCTGAGCGCTTCTTTTGTGAGGAACGCCTGATGCGAGGTGACGATGACGTTCGGCATGGAAATCAGCCGCACCAGCGTGTCGTCTGCGACGATCTCCTCCGAGCAGTCCTCGTAGAAGAGGTCGCCCTCTTCCTCGTACACATCCAGACACGCCGCGCCGACCTTGTGGCTTTTCAGCCCCTCGATCAGTGCCTCGGTATCTACCAGACCGCCGCGGGACGTGTTCACGAGCACGACACCGGGCTTCATCTGCGCGATGGCGTCTGCGTCGATCATGTGCCGCGTCTCGTCGGTGAGCGGGCAGTGGAGCGAAATGACGTCCGCCTGCCGCAGAAGCTCCGGCAGCTCCACATAGTCAAGACCGCTTTCCGGATTCGGGAATTTATCGTATGCCAGCACGCGCATCCCGAAGCCCTTGCAGATACCGGCAAAAATTCTTCCGATCTTGCCTGTGCCGATTACGCCGACGGTCTTGCCGTGCAGGTCGAAGCCTGTGAGTCCGGACAGGCTGAAATTGAAGTCGCGCGTTCGGATATACGCCTTGTTCGTATGTCGGTTGACGGTCAGCAGCAGCGCCATCGCGTGCTCCGCCACCGCATAGGGCGAGTACGCCGGGACGCGGAAGACGTGCAGCTTGCCGAAGCAGGCTTTGGTATCCACATTGTTGAAGCCCGCGCAGCGCAGCGCAATGACCCGAACGCCCAGATCATAAAGTTCGTTTACAACCTTCTCATTCACCGTGTCGTTGACGAACACGCATACGCCGTCAAAGCCCTTTGCCAGTTGGACGGTGTCCTCGCCGAGTCTCGTCTCAAAATACTTGATCTCAATGTCCGTTCCGGCAATATGCTCGTCAAAGCCGGGCTTGTCGTAGGGTTTCGTATCAAAAAATGCAAGCTTCATGATTGCATTGCACCTCCATGATTTTTATGGCGCCAGTGTAGTCCTTTCTGCAAGACACGTCAAGCATCATTTTCTACAAAATAAGCGTTCCAAGCAGAAACCGTTTTGATTTATTTTCTGCCGCACAGCGGGATTTAATCTTTGCGGAAATTATTTTTCGTAAATTTTCAAAACACGCCTCTGTTTTTCCTTTTATGCTTCGTTCAACGCCTCGGCAACCTCCTGCGCGATGCGCTGCCGTTCTTCCTCGCTTTCTGCGCGTGCATACGGTTCCAGCGCGGCGTCCCGCTTTTGCTCCGCGTCGCGCGTCCATGCCTCAAACTCGGCCTTGGTCATATCCTTCCGCATCGTGCGCGCGTAGGCGTTGAGGATACTCTCCTTGACCTCGGACAGCATGGCGATGACCTTCTGCATCTCATCCGAGTCACCGATGGCGACGGTCAGGGGATTGTGGACCATCATCATGGCGGTCGGGGCCATGAGCACCTGCGTTCCGGCCATTGCAACAACGCTGGCCGCGCTGGCGGCAAGGCCGTCGATCTTGACGGTCACATGGCCAGGATAGTCCATGAGCATGGTGTAAATCTGGCTGGCTGCCACGCAGTCGCCGCCCGGCGAGTTGATCCACACGGTAATGTCTCCGCTGCCGGATTGCAGTTCGGATTTGAAAAGCGCCGGTGTAACGTCGTCGTCAAACCAGCTTTCCTCGGCAATCGTGCCGCTTAATATTTATATCCACGTCCCGCAGAGCACAGGGCGATTGAACCTCTCTATGTACGTTCCAGAATCGCTATTTCACCAAGTCCAGCAGCCATTTGGCTGTGGGACGGGCCAGAAGCCGT
>ULRF01009143.1_pt1 | contig 20352 bp, 10 predicted proteins | sample 1955131 | NCBI WGS metagenome assembly ULRF01 (sample SAMEA4835673, study PRJEB28245) | human gut metagenome | biome: gut microbiome; material: fecal sample | place: Denmark | collected 2008
TTGCAATTATATAAAAAAGAATATTTAGTATAAGAATATAAAAAAAGAGCCTTCCTTTGGGAAAGCTCTTTTCTTTTAATTTATTATCTTAGATATTAGCCAAGTTCTGAGAAGTACTTGATTGTTCTAACCATCTGAGATGTGTATGAGTTTTCGTTATCATACCAAGAAACAACCTGAACCTCATAAGTGTCGTCAGCAACCTTAAGAACCATTGTCTGAGTTGAATCGAAGAGTGAACCGTATCTCATACCAACGATATCTGAAGAAACGATAAGGTCTTCATTGTAGCCGAATGACTCTGTAGCTTCAGCCTTCATAGCTGCGTTGATAGCGTCAACTGTAACTTCCTTGTCAGTCTTAATAACTGCTGTAAGGATTGTAGTTGAACCTGTTGGAGTAGGAACTCTCTGAGCAGAGCCGATAAGCTTGCCGTTAAGTTCAGGAATTACAAGGCCGATAGCCTTTGCAGCACCTGTTGTGTTAGGAACGATGTTTACAGCACCTGCACGAGCACGGCGAAGGTCACCCTTTCTCTGAGGACCGTCAAGAATCATCTGATCGCCTGTGTAAGCGTGGATTGTGCACATGATACCGCTCTGGATAGGAGCAAAATCATTAAGAGCCTTAGCCATAGGAGCAAGGCAGTTAGTTGTGCAAGATGCAGCAGAAATAACTGTATCTTCAGCTGTAAGTGTGTCATGGTTTACATTGTAAACGATTGTTGGAAGGTCGTTACCTGCAGGAGCAGAAATAACAACTTTACGAGCACCTGCCTGAATATGAGCAGAAGCCTTTTCCTTTGATGTATAGAAACCTGTGCATTCGAGAACTACGTCTACGCCAAGCTTGCCCCAAGGAAGGTCAGCAGCATTAGGCATTTTGTAAATAACAATTTTCTTGCCGTCAACAACAATATAGTTGTCTTCGCCTTCACCTTCGTGGAAATCAACAGTGTGACCCTGAGCAACATAGTTACCCTGTGATGAGTCATACTTAAGAAGATGAGCAAGCATCTTTGCACTTGTAAGATCGTTGATAGCAACTACTTCGTAGCCTTCTGCGCCAAACATCTGACGGAAAGCAAGACGACCGATACGGCCGAAACCATTAATAGCAACTTTTACCATTGGAAATTACCTCCGAATATAATTTAAAGTTTTATTGCTTTTGTGCATTATTTATTTTATACTGTTTGTCATCATTAATCAAGAAAAAAATGCAAATTTTACACTTTATACAAAAACAGTTAAATTTATTAGCACCTTATAGTTAATTTTTTAACAAACTTCATATAATAAGGAGTATATATTACCTTATTTATACCCTTAGTGTTGCAATTTGAAAAGAAATTTGTTAAAATTCATATTAACAAAAGCAAAAGCAAAGGACGATATATATGTTTGTAGATATTGCTAAAATTAAAATAAAAGCGGGCGACGGCGGCGCAGGGGCAGTTGCCTTTCACCGTGAAAAATATGTTGCCGCAGGAGGACCTGACGGCGGCGACGGAGGCAAGGGAGGCGACGTTGTATTTGTTGTTGACGATAACCTTGCAACTCTTGCAGATTTCAGATACAAAAGAAAATATGTTGCAAAAAACGGTGAAAACGGCAGAGGCTCACGCCAATACGGCAAGAAAGCGCCCGACCTTGAGATTAAAGTTCCGAGAGGAACAATAATTCGTGAAGCAAACTCCGGTGCAGTTATGGCTGATATGAGCAAGACTGACAGATTTATTGCCGCAAAGGGCGGTAAAGGCGGCTGGGGCAACATTCATTTCGCTACCCCTACACGTCAAGTTCCGAGATTTGCAAAGCCCGGTGTTCCGGGTGAGGAATGGGAGGTTTCACTTGAATTAAAGCTTCTTGCCGATGTCGGCCTTTTAGGCTATCCGTCAGTAGGAAAATCAAGCCTTATTTCCGTTGTAAGCCAAGCAAAGCCAAAAATCGGCGACTACCATTTTACAACTCTCGTGCCCAACTTAGGCGTTGTTTCTATGGGAGAGGGCAACTCGTTTGTTATTGCGGATATTCCGGGACTTATTGAGGGTGCAAGTGAGGGTATAGGCCTCGGCCACGAATTTTTGCGCCATGTTGAGCGTTGCAGGCTTCTTGTTCATATTGTTGACGTCAGCGGCAGCGAAGGCAGGGACCCGATTGAGGATTTTGAAAAAATAAACGAGGAACTTGTTAAATTCAATCCTGAGCTTGCCAAGCAACCGCAGATTGTTGCTGGCAATAAAATTGATATGGCAGAGCCTGAGCAAATTGAGCGATTCAAGAAGTATGTAGAAGATAAGGGTTATGATTATTATTCAATTTGTGCGCCGATTATGGAAGGCACAAAGGAGCTTATGAACGCTGTTTGGAATAAGCTTCAAACTCTTCCGCCTATCAAGGAATATGAGGTTGAGGAAATTCCGCTTGAAGCAATTGTTAAAGATGATAAAGGATTTAAAATTTCTCAGCCTGAAGAACATTATTTTCTTGTTGAGGCAAGCTGGTTTCCTAAAGTACTCAAAGGCATTGATATTGAGGACTACGAAGCACTTCAATATATGCAAAGGGTATTAGAGAAAAGCGGAATTTTTGATGCACTGAGAGAAAAAGGAATTGAGGAGGGTGACGTTGTATCGCTCTATGATATAGAGTTTGAATACGTGCCTTAATTTAATATGAGATTTGTTGATAAAGAAGTAAATCCTAAGCAGTTAAGCCCGCTTAATTTAGCGTTTATCGGCGATTGCATTTATGAAATTCTTGTTCGTGAAACACTTGTTCTCGATGCAAACCGCCCTGTAAATGATTTGCATAGGGAAAGCGTTAAATTTGTATCGGCGAAAGCACAAACGGCAGCTTTTGAAAAAATTAAAGATGTTTTGAGCGATGAAGAGCTTGCCGTTTTTAAGCGAGGCCGCAACGCAAAGGTAGGTCATTCCCCTAAAAGCGCAACAGACGGGGAGTACCACTGCGCAACGGGAGTTGAAGCATTATTCGGCTATTTGTACTTAAATAATGAGATTGACAGAATAAAAGAGCTTTTTTCTAAAATAAACTCTTGACATTCACCGCAACTTGTTATATAATCAATATCGCTGACGGGAGCATAGCTCAGCTGGGAGAGCATCTGCCTTACAAGCAGAGGGTCACAGGTTCGAGCCCTGTTGTTCCCACCAAATAAAAAAGACATCCATACGGATGTCTTTTTTATTTTATAGAAATGCATTTAGGGCTGAACCTGTGACAAGATACTCCAAATTTGGCGAACGAAGCGAGCAACATATTTGGGAGAAACAGTCCGGTGGACTGTTTCGTAGTATCTTTGTTTCTTATGAGAGCCCGTCATATTATTTTCTTGTGTCAATCGGATATTTTGGCTCGAACCTGTGACTCGTCCAAAGAAATTTCGTGTTTGAATGAATTTCTTTAAAATTCATAATAAACACTTCATTCCTTTCTCCTTTTCCCCAAAAAGCTTTTGCTTTTCGGGGAGCCCGATTGAAATTTCGTGTTTGTAAAACGGGCGACCGATGGTCGCCCCTACGGTTCATTTCAAAATCTGACGCACAACTGTACAGCAGATTTTGAGAGGAGGAGCTACGTAGTAAGTGAGAAATAAATTTCATCCACTTCATCAATAATTTGAAACGCCGTCGAATAATCGACGGCGTTGTTTTTTGAATTTTTATGAAGATTAAGCTGCTTTGCGAGCTTTTTCGGCTGCTCTTTCAAGTGCAAGCTTATAATCTTTTTGGTCAGTAAATATTTCGTTTTTATAAGGATTTTTCTTTTGTTCCTTTGCACGCTTAATAATAGAAGCAAATACGCAAACATTAGCCACAAGAGCAATAATGGCAATTATGCCTTGCATTGTAGGGTCTGCGTTTGTTGGCGGAACTGTAGGGTCCATATATCCGTCTGCATAAACGGATGTAAGAACCGAGAAACGGCTCTTGTCTTGGAAAAGCGGAAATACCTGAGCAAACATACACCAAAGTGCAAGTGTGTTAGCTCTGTTTTGAATCCAACCGCCCTTATTCCAAAATGCATTTGCAAATGTAGGAGCAAGAAGAAGTGCAAGGCCGCAATACCAAGAGTGAGTAGGGAGATTATTATAAGTATATTCAAAGTTCCAAAGGTCATAAGCCAAAATGTAGCACCATGTCATATCAGGCCACAGCATATCCTGCTTATTCTTTGAGGAATAGATACCCCACCAACCTGTCATACAGAAAATATTTATAATACCGGCGATACCGTTCACCCAGTTCCACCAGCCGCCATAGAGCCATACATTTTCAGACGAAAGCCACCAGCCGCCTGAAATTCCACCCTTAATTGCCGACTCAAAGTCAGAACCGACTGCGATAAGAATGTTAATAGCGACAATTGCAAACGGGAACACCTTAAACCAATTTTTTTTGCCGATGCCCCATTTATACTTAAGCATCATAAAGCCGATACAACCTGCTGTTGCCGCATAAAGCTTTGCATAATGAAACCAGCTGTTCATATGAACATAGGTATCATTTTGAAGTGCCCAATCAGCTCCCTTAGCCGCACCGATATAAATTGCAATGAAATATACCGTCAGTGCTGCCGGTAAAACAAAGAAGCAAAAAATTCCGCCTGCTTTTGTTCGCCTTGCAATTTCATTCATAACGACGAGACCAACAAAAACCATTACCCAGCCGAGAAGTTGCCAGCCGGCCATATCGCCGTAAATTTGGAATAACATCGTCATTTTCCTCCTCTAAAAAAGTTAAATAAAAATCATATCATCAAGACAGAGCGCATTAATATGCTACCGTGCCTCAATTTCCTTTATCATAATTTCATTACCCGAAAGAAGATAGGTTTTTTCGCTTTGACAGTAAGGGCAAATTTTACCATGCTCTATGGTTTTGTATTCGCCCTTGCAGCTTTCGCAATACGTTACTGCCGGGATAACTTCTACCTTAAGTTGTGCCCCATTCATAAGCTCACTCTTTGAGCAAGCCCATTTCCAACAATCCTCAAGATAATCGTGGAGCACACCCGAAACCTCGCCTATTTCAACCGTAACAGACGATACCGTTTTAAGCTCATTTTCCTTGCCTACATCTTCAATTTCGTTAATGATATGAAAAACTATACCAAGTTCGTGCATAATTAATCCTTTTTAGCCTTTTGAGCCTTTTTAATCTTGAAATTACGCTTAATCATATAAGGCAAAATTGCTTTCATCTTGTCATCTGAATTAACCATTGTGCTACATTCGGGATTATCTCTGAAAAGATGAATTGCATCAAATTCGCACTTGGTAGTACAAATTCCGCAGCCTATGCACTTATTTTCGTCAACAACGGATGCACCGCAGCCAAGACATCGTGCAGTTTCTTTTTTAACCTGCTCCTCTGTAAGGGGAAGATGAGCATCCTTAAACGAAGATTTAGCGTCAATTTTCTTATTAATATTCGGGATTTGACGTGAAGAGTTATCGTAACTGTCAACAAGGATATCGTTCTTATCAAGCATTATGAAATCACGTCTGTTTCTGCCGACTGTAAGGCTTGCGTTGAAATGAACAAACCTATGGATTGACTCTGCACCCTCTCTGCCGGCAGCAATAGCGTCAATGGCAAAGCTAGGGCCTGTATAAACGTCACCGCCGACGAAAATATCCTTTTGCCCTGTTTGATAAGTAAGACTGTCTGCCTGAGGAGCGTTACCTCTGCCAAGTTCTACCGCCTCACCGTCAATAAGATTACCCCATTCAATTGACTGACCGATTGAAAGATAAATACGGTCACATTCAATTGTTTGAGTATCATTTTCGTCATACTGAGGGTTAAATTTGCCGTTAGCATCCTTAACACTTGTGCATTTTTTAAGCACAACGCCCGTCACCTTGCCGTTCTCTGCAAGAATTTCCTTAACGCCCCAGCCGTTGTTTATTTGAATACCCTCGTCCTCGGTTTCAAAAATTTCCTCTTCGCTCGCAGGCATTTCCTCTCTGCTTTCAAGGCAGAACATACCCAAAACATCAGCGCCGCAACGCTTAGTTGAACGTGCAACATCAACGGCAACATTACCACCGCCGATAACAACGGTTTTATTGCCTTTAAGGTCAAGGTCGTGATTTTCGGCAATCTCGTGGAGAATATCAACAGCGCTCATAACACCGTCTGCGTCTTCGCCGGCAACTCCCGATTTTCTTGAGCCTTGACAGCCGATAGCAATATAAAATGCCTCATATCCGTCCTTGCGAAGTTCGTCAAGAGTGATATCCTTACCAACCTCTACGCCGCATTTAATCTCAACACCAAGCGCACGAATAATGTCAATCTCCGCCTCAACAACATCCTTTTCAAGCTTATATGACGGGATACCGTAAGTAAGCATACCGCCGGGTTTTTCATTCTTTTCAAACACTATAGGTCTGTATCCCGTAAGTGCAAGATAATATGCGCAGGAAAGGCCTGCCGGTCCGCCGCCGATAATGGCAATTTTATTTTTAAACTCGCCCCTATTTGAAGGTATTACTTTTTTAGGAATATATCTTGTTTTACTGTCAAGGTCCTTTTGAGCGATAAAGCGCTTAACGTCATCAATAGCAACCGCTTCATCAAGAGTTGCTCTTGTGCAAGCCTCCTCGCATCTCTTATTGCAAACTCTGCCGCAAACTGCAGGGAAAGGGTTATCCTTTTTAATAAGAGCCAAAGCATCGGTATATCTGCTTTGAGCCGCCATTTTAAGATAGCCTTGGACTGCGATATGAGCGGGGCAGGCAGTCTTGCAAGGCGCCGTACCTGTATCGTAGCAATTAATTCTGTTTTTATCTCTATAATCCGGCGACCATTTTTCCTTGCCCCATTTAACTGCGTCGGGAAGTTCTTGCTTAGGATATGTAACAGCAGAGCCGTCTTTTTTGCAAAGCTTTTGACCGAGCTTAACGGCACCGGCAGGGCAAAATTCAACACACTTGCCGCAGGCTACGCAATCCTTAGCCTCAACCTTAGCCACATACGCCGAGCGTGACATATTAGGCGTATTGAAAAGTTGGGAGGTACGAAGCGCATTGCATACCTTTACCTGGCAATTACAGATAGCAAAAATTTTATTTTCACCGTCGATATTAGTAATTTGGTGAACAAAACCGTTATCCTCGGCACGCTGAAGAATTTCCATAACCTTTTCACGTGTGATATAGTGGCCCTTATTTGTTTCAACAAGGTAATCCGCCATATCGCCGACACCGATACACCAATCCTCAGGGTCATCGGCACAGCCTTCGCCGCACATTGCACGGCTATAACGGCACGAACACGGGCCTGCCGCATATTTGCCGTCATATTTATCAAGCCAATGAGAAATATGTTCCACATCAGCAGACTGATTTTCCATTGAAATTGCCTTTTCAACAGGGATAACGTGCATACCTATTCCGGCGCCTCCCGGAGGCACCATCGGCGTAATTGCTTCAAGCGGAAGTTGAGTCATACGCTCAAAGAAATTTGCAAATTGCGGATGCTCACAAATATTATCCCATTTCATATTAAAAAATTCTGTGCTTCCTGGAACGAACATAGGAAGCACATATTGCTTTTCATGCTCCGGATTTTCCCAATTAAATTCAACAAGACCTACATTTGCCATTTCCTTAAGAAGCGGCTCAAGGTAAGCGGCACTTTTACCCGTAGCTTTTATAATTTCCTTAAGCTTCATACCCTTATGTACCTTCATCTTAAGGGCAACCTCTGCCATCTCGTCGGTTACAATTGAGGCAAGCCCCCAATACTCAGGGTCGTTAACGGTAAGCTCTTTACCTACCTTTGGAAGCCACGGCAATTTATACAAAACTCTGTCTGTAATATGCTTGCCGAGTGCCAAAATCAAAGGACGTGCAGGCTCGTTTGAATGATTTTCATAATAATGCATCACTCTGTCATCGTACACCCTATCCTCAGGCGGCTTGACAGTATCGAATTTGTATTCATACTCCTTATTTGACATAGTATTCTCCCTCTAAAATATACGTCTTATGTCATAAATTACAATTTCATTTTATATGTTTGTTAATTATTTGTCAATATACAGTTAAAGGTAAAATGTCATATTCGGGAATGATTAATATTTAGTTTATTTTTTTATTCAAGGTTTTAAAAACGCAAAAAGAGACGGCATTTCTGCCGTCTCCAAATGCTTTAATCAAAGTGTCAGATTAGTCATTTCCACCGAAGCCCCAGTCAGTACCACCGGATGTAGTAATAACATCAGCTGTCTGAGAAAATTCATTAACCTCTGACACCGGCTTTGTATAAAGCTCTTTCATTAGGTGTGTCCTCCTTAATTTATCAAAGCTCGCCTCCACCCCTTAAGGCAGAGGTGAAAGCTTTACTAAATTGTGTTAATTAAGCATTATAGTCGTAAAGTGATGCTTCTGAATAGTAAGTATGAACATTACCATCTGCATCCTTAGTAACTACGAATGCTCTTGCGCCGGCAACGCCTGTCTTTGCAGTAAGACCGTAGTTCAAACCAATCTGTGAAGCGTTGGTGTTGTTATAAATAACTCTAACCTTACCAGGATTTGTACCTGATGCAGTCTTGCCAACGTTTTCAAGTGTAAGGTCAGAAGCTGTTACATTCTTACCGTATACGAAGCCCTGGCTAACTACTGTCTCATTATCAGCAACAGTACGTGTTGCAACAAAGAGAACGTCGCAATCTGTAGCTGAAGGACGAGTTGTTGAAACGATAGCAACCTGAGTCTTAGAAGTGTCATCAGCCTTTGTAACTGCTGTGAGTTCGATATCCGAAGCACAGAAGAATGAGTATGATTCACCGTAACCAACTGTTGCGCCGTTTACTGTCCATGATGTTGCGCCTGCCTTAGTAACTGTTACCTTAGCGTCATATGCAACATTTTCAGCCTTGTCAGTGTAGTCAGTGCCGTTAACTGTGATTGTTGCGCCTGCAGCCTTAACTGTGTAAGTCTGAGTAGCATCCTTCTCATAGATAGCTCTGATGGTCTTACCTTCTGTAAGAGCGGTAATCTCATCGTTTGTAAGAGCCCAGCCCTTGAATGTATAACCAGGATAGATAGGAGCAGTTGCAGGAACCTTAATGTCAGCACCGCTTGCTACTTCCTGAGTTGATACAACGTTACCGTACATATCAATGAATACAACTACGAATGTTGATTCAGCTGTTTCTGTAAATACAGGAGTTACCTCTGTATCAGCAACTGCTGTGAATGAATATGTTTCGTTAGTTGAAACGAGCTTGTTAGCAACCTTCCAACCTACGAACTCTGCACCCTCATTAGCCTGAGCTGTAAGAGTTACAGTTGAGTTAGCAAGAACCTTAGTAGTCTTACCGTTTGTTGCGTCCTCGCTGTTAAGAGTTGTTGTACCGTAAGCAGTCTTAGTAACTGTGATATCATAGCCCTTAAGCTGAGGAAGAACCTTAGTTTCAAGAACCTGACCGCAAATTGTACAGCTTGTAACTTCTGAACCCGGCTTATCAAGTGTAGGCTCTGTTACAACAGGTTTACCCTTTGTGCAATCTTCTGTTACAACCTTAGCAACTTCGTCATAGTTAGCGTTTGCTGTTACAGCAGAAACTTCCGGCCAGCTATAAGTTGTATGGCTGTGCTGTTTATTACCTGCCGGTGTAGCAGTTGTATCAGCAGTATTTGTCTTTGGAGCTACAGGAGTAGCGCCTGCAGCAAGCTTCTGAGTATCAACTACAGTGCCTGCAGCGTTTGTAAATGTGATTGTATAAACCTTAACAAGACCCTTAACTGCATCTTCAAGAGCAGTAGCAGCAGCAGTTACCTGTGCCTGATCTGTATAAGCTTCAACAGTAGCCTTAGCGTTAGCTTCAAGAGCAGCTGTTACCTTAGCATAAGATTCTGCTGTGTAATCGTCAGCCTTTACAGCCTCTGCCTTAGCAAGTGCAGCATAGTAAGCTGTACCGTCAAGCTTAGCAAGGTCTCTTACATTTTCGTGACCGCATACTGAGCATGTAGCCTTTTCAGTACCTGCCTTAGCAATTGTAGAAGCAGTTACAGTTGTGTACTCACCGTAAGTACAATCCTTAGTATCAGCATTAGCCTTTTCAGCAAATGTGAATTCGCCTGTCTTTTCCCAAGTGTAAGTTGTTACTGTATGAGTACCGTTCTTATTATCAACTGTTGTAGCAGCTGTGTTAGCAGGAGCTATAGGAGCAGCGCCCTTATCAGCTGTTACAGTCTGAGTTTTACCACCAACGAATGTGTAAGTATAAACATCTGATGTCGGAAGAGCCTCAAGACCCTTAACTGCATTTTCAAGAGCAGTAGCAGCAGCAGTTACCTGTGCCTGATCTGTATAAGCTTCAACCTTAGCCTGAGCGTTAGCTTCAAGAGCAGCTGTTACATTAGCATAAGATTCAGCTGTGTACTTAGTACCGTCAACAGCCTTTGCAGCATCAAGTGCAGCATAGTAAGCTGTACCGTCAAGCTTATCGTCCTTAGTCTGAGTATCTACATGATTACATACAGTACATGTTCCTGTAAGAACAGTGCCTGAAACAAGTGTATGCTTGCTTGTCTCTGCATAAGTAATGTTACAATCTTCCTCAGCTGTAGTAGCAACCTCTTTGTAAGTTGCATCTGCAGTAGCAGCTGATACTGCAGGCCATGAGTAAGTTGTTACTTCGTGCTTATTATCGCTCTTATAATTTACAGTTGCAGCAGTATTTGTTGAAGGAACTGTTGGAGTATCGCCTTCTTTAACTGTCTGCGTATCAACAGTCTTGCCGTTGATGTCATTAAATGTAATAGTATAAGTCTTAGCTTCAGGTGTTGAATCCTTTGCATAATCTGTCCAAATTAATGCCCAGTTAGCAAAGGTTCTTGCTGAATCGTCACCTGTAACAAGATACAAATTCGGATCTTGCATATCAAATAATGAATCTCTGTAATAAGGTTCAAATTCTGTACCAAAATCATCTCTGTCAAATGTAAATACTTCCGAAAGGTCACAATCCTTAATTACTTCGAATGCATAAGTATAGCAAGCCATACCGTACTTACCGAATTTTGATGTGCCATCAAGACCAACTCCAAAGAAGTTGGAAGTATTTTGGTTACCATTAGTGGCAGCTACGCCTGTAATAGCACCATACCAAATACCTTCTTCATTATTATACGTTGAGCTATTAAACTGCATTGCATCTCCATAGATTGAAACGCCGTTTTTAATTGCGCCCTTGGCAGTTGTATTAATTTTCCAATTATCACGTACCTTAGTAAGACTTCCCGGAGTGGATGCCTGAAGATATTCAGTGTTGAATTTACCTTTGAACTGACCTGATTGGATAACATCAAATCCGCCGATTTCAACTGTAATAGCAATACGCTGACCTGCTTTAACATGAGCAGGGTTTACAATATTACCTGCTGCTTTAACAGCCTCATAAGTATGTGAAGCATTTACGCCATAATATTGGTTAATGTACTGATTGTTGTATTTAGCGAATGTACCGTCTGCTATGGCAGCTTCAGCATCTTGTTTTGAACCCAAGTTTGAAACTGTTGCAGCAACTACAGGCTTATAGTCATTACGATGGTCTTCGAGTCCATTGCTCGCATAATCTGCGATTTCACCACCGAAATCTACCGAACCACCACTAGTTTCATCATTAGCATAGCCACGATATTCAGGAGTTGACTGAAGCTTTTCAAGGCTTGCATCAACGCCATCATCAACCCACCATTTTCTGTTCTGAGTAACAGTATAATCTGTTGAACCGAACATATCAGCTACACCATTAGTGGCAGCTAAAGCAGAAAACGGAACGGAGAATGCAACCATAAGAACTGCAAGAAGAACAGCTATTGCTTTTCTAAATGTCTTTTTCACTTAGAAATCCCCTTTATTTATTTTGAAAAAAATCACTTTATCTCTAATCCGTTATAATAATTGGAACCGGATGCACAAGCATAGACAATCGTAGCATCTGTTGCAGATATGCCCCCATCACTATTCAAGTCAAATAGCAATGATGGGTTCTTAGATGTAGCAGCTTTATATACGGGTGTAGCATCTGTTGCAGATATACCACCGTCCCCGTTAAAATCGCAAGCCATCATAGGAATAACCGCATTAGTAATATCGGCACCGTTTACGATAACGGTAACGTCATTACGAGCTATTGCATAATCAGATGAGATTGAAAGATAGTAGGTTCCATCCTTTAACGAATCAATAGAGAAAGCGTTTACACCATCTTTAAGAGATGATGTGGTTGTACCGACAAGCTCGGTACGAGCTGAATCAGAATATACGTTAACCGTATATTCACCGTAAACAGGACTGTTGGCAGTATTGCCTTTCGCATCTGTCATAATAACAAGCGAGCCGTTTACGCTATGACCGGTTGACGGTGAAACGTCACAGGTCATTAAATATAGAGAACCGGGATAATCGGCAGATTTGGTAACAAGAGCATACTCATCGTCAAATCCGTCATTATAATTAGCCAAAACGAAAGTCTTATTTGGGTCTGTTGAAACCGAAATAACATCAGCGGCGTCACAATCCTTTGCAAAAGCAACCGAGAAGGTTGCAAGCAACGTGCCGTCCTTTGTTACAGATGAACAAGTGTCAGCATCTGAAACAAAGCCGAATACCAAATTAGAATCATTCGTTACAGTTCCCATCGAAGATACGCCGGCAACCTTATCAGAAAGAAGAGCCTTAGGCTCACTTTTCACCGATACATCCGAAGAATAGGTTGATGTAACCTGCACAACCGATAACTCGGTAACGCCCTCTAAATAAAAGCTGACGTCATATGTACCGGCAGGTAACTTATCACCGTCGTATTGTTTGCCGTTAGAATCTGTGTATGTGCAATAAACGTTCGGGCTCTCCGTTCCGAGCGCAGCAGCATACGAAGTACGAGGAAGGCACACAACAAGCGCAACAAAAACCAAAAACGCAAGTGTACCGAAAATAACACCTACTTGTTTTTTTGCAATTGTATTCATTGGTGTTACCTCCTTGTTGAAAAAATTCGCTTAATTTGGGGAGAAGCAGAATCGCCGTGAAGGGCAAAGACAAAATCGGTCAGAAAACATAAAAATATGAAACCAAGCAACTTTGGCAAAAGCCAAACACCGTGAAACATTAAACATTTACTAAACGAAACTGCCCATAGCCTCCCCGCCCAAAGCGGGCATAGCATATAAACGGCGAAAGCCGAATATATCAAGACAAAGCAAAGCCATAGCTCTGCTTAATTAAATGATAACACAAGTTATCGTAATTTTCAAGTAAAACTTCTTAGGGACTTTCGCCCCTAAGAAGTATAGAAACTAATATTACTTAATAGTAACAGCAGGAAGTGAAATAGCTGATGATGCAATAGCATAAACAGTTGTAGCATCAGTACCAGATATACCACCGTCGCCATTAAGGTCGAATGCTAAATTCTTTTGAGATGCAGTTACCTCTTTGTATACAAGAGTAGCATCAGTAGCTGAAATGCCTTTATCCTTGTTGTAATCGCAAACAACCATTGCAATTGCAGGACCTGCAATATCAGCGTCACCAACAACAATGCTTACTGTACGTGTAATAGCGAATTCAGAAGTAATTGTTGCTGTATATGTGCCGGGTGCAAGGTCAAGACTAATCTCGTTTGCAGCAGCTGTAAGGTCAAATGACTTTTCAAGAACAGGAGTGTTTGCACCGTCATAAACAGTTACTTTATATGTTCCGTTTACGCCCTTATTGTTAGTAGCACCCTTTGAAGATGTTGCTACAACAAGTGAAGCAGTAACACTATGAGTTGACGGAGCCAATGACTCAACCGAAGGAACGATTGTAGTATTGCCTGTAACAGTAAGCTCATACGGGAATGCTGTTGCTGTATCGTCAAATGTAAGTTTGTCGCCGTTAACAGTAAGTTCAGGTTTAAGAGTATAACCTTCCTCTGCTGTTACATTGATTGAAACAACCTGACCCTTTTCTACAGCTACAGGACCTGAGTAAGCAACACCGTCGATTGTTACTTTAGCACCTGCAACAGGAGTTACAGTAAGCTCACAGCTCTCAAACTCGGTAAGACCGATTTCAGCTGCCTGAAGTTCAGTATCAACATTGTAAATCTTAGCAAGCTGAGCGTCATAGTTCTTACGGTCATTGATATTGAATGTGCCTGAATTCTTATACTTATAAGAACCGTTACCATAGTTAGCAAGGTCAACTGCGGCAGCAAGAGCTCTCACGTATCTGTTCCAAGATGCTGATGAGTACTTTGTTGTGCCTTCGTTAACAAGCTTACCTGATGCATCAAATGAACCAAAGCGTGGGTTAGCTGCTACGCCATTCTTAGATACGGTTGCTTCAGTAGCAACTGTACCGTCTTCATTGTATGTAGCAGGTGTTGCCTTGAGCATTGAGTAAGCATTACCCGATGCACACTTGATTTCATTTTCAAGCTGCTTGCCCTGGTAACCACGTTCAATAACTGCAGAAGCGAATATGTTAAAGAGTTTAACGTATTCTTTTGCCTGAACAGAAGATACTTCAGAAGCTGTGGTATAAGTAAACTTAGTACCTGCATTCTTGAGATCATTCATAAGCTTAGCAGCGTCAACATAAGACATACCGTTTCTTTCAACAGTCTTGCCTGTTGTTGCGTCAACGTAATCAACGTCAACTGTATACTGCTGTTCAGCCTTCTTTGCATATTCTACCATCTTATTATATGTAAGAATATCAAAGTTAATTTCTTCAAGACCATTTCTAAGCTCAGAAATCTCATTGTAGAGTGTTGATGATGAGCTGATAAGGTGAGACTTAACTACGCTAAGAACATATTCAAGTCTGTCATTAGCCTGAGTAGCAATACCACGATTATCTACTGAGTCCATCTCGCCTGAGTTAGGAATGAGCTGATACTCAGCTGATGGGAACTTACATGCCCAATTATCGCCTGAGTTGCACTTTTTGCCTTCAGCATTTCTGTATACATATTGAACCTGATTATAAAGAGGCTCGTTATCTTTGTTTGTATCCTGAGTAGTTGTCGGTCTCTGCCATGGGCCGCCAGGATATGTATCAAGATCCCATTTTGTAGCATACTTAACTGAGTTAGTAAGGTAATAGTTACCGTCCTGACCGAGTGTTACATTAGCCAATGCAGCATCCTTGCCATTCTTAACATCTGATGATGTAAGTGGCTTTGGTGAGTAAATAGGCATTGTACATTTCTCATCGGAATAGTAAATTCCCTTTACGCCGCCACTGGTTGCACCTGTTGTAGCGTCTATTGTGCCGCCGACATAAGCAGTTGCTTTAACCGATTCAGGGATTGTGTAGCTTACCTGAGTACCCTTTACAGTAAATGTTACTGTTTCGTTAGAGGTTGAGTAAGGAACGTATGCACGATCGCCTGTTGCGGAAGTTGTAACTGAAGTTGTAACTGCATACTCTGTTTTATCTGACTGAGTAAGAGCTGATTCAGCAGTGTAAGGAGCTGACTGAACGCTAAGTACATTCATAAGAGCATCCTTAGCCAAATCATAAACTGAACCGATAGATGCATCCTCTTTGAAGTCGGATGTTTTATAGTTAGCCATGATATTGGCAAGTTCGTTATAGTTCTTATCAAGTGAGCCGGCTGAACCGCTTTCACCGATAACAAGCTGGAAGCTGCCTGTCTTATAAGAACCTGAATTATAGAAGTTAACATTAACATCATAAGTGCCGGTCTTAACAGTAGCCTCACCGTCGAAACCAAACGGTCTGTAGTTATTAACAGCATTTGAACCAAATGTTTGCTTTGAGGTATTTATATAGATAGCATCAATACCGGTACCGAGTGTAACCATATTAAAGATGTTATCGTAGTTATATTTACCACCGGTCTTAAGATACATTGTATCATAAATACCGCTTTCATTGATATGGTAACCGGCAATAATCTTAGCATCAAGTGCTTCCTGAAGAGTGAATGCAACGTGAGTTCTTGTTTCAATCTCCTTGCCCTCATTTTGCTTTGAAATGTTACCGATTTCCTCAGAAGTATAACCTCTGTAGTAGTCAACAGCACCAAGGCCGCTACCTGTAGAACCGTTTGTATGGTTACGCTGCCATTCGCCGAATTCGCCTGAGCCTGCAGATGTTTCTACACGATAGTCATACATACCAATCTTAAGAAGATCACCTGTTGACTTATCCCAACGAGCAATAGCGTTATTTTCACCGATATCTACTGTTGTTAAATTAGAATCATCGAATGCCTTAGCTGCAGTAGTAAGGTTATTTGATTCATAGCCGGATTTTCTGTCAAAGAAGAATACACCGTCAATGCTCTTTTCCTTACTGCCGCCCTTCATAAAGAATGAATACTGAGCGATTTCGTTAAGCTTGTTAGAAGCGATAACCATCTTATCAGGATAGTTTGCAGAGATATTACCGCCGATACCTGTAAGAGAATGAACGGTTACACCGTTTTCTTCTCTGTCAGTGCCGTCTGTCTGCTGGAATGTAGAGTTGAAGTTATAATCAGCATCATAAAGAGCATTTCTGAAGCTTACTTCACTTGTAAGAAGCTTATAAGCTGTTACAGTATTGCCTCCATAAAGAACATTGCCCTGATCATCAACAATATCATAATTTACAACAACACGGCATGTATTTGTTGTATCAGAACCTGAAACATCGAACGGAACTGAAATATTAATTTTAGCACTCTTACCCGGATCAATAGGAGTTTCAGGGAAATCTATTGTATCATCAGGCATTTCTTCGTTATAAACATCATATTGAAGCACGCTTGTAATCTTTACATAGTAACGTGAAAGCTGAGTAGGCTTGCCGTCCTTAATGTAAGATGCATTGATACCTACCGAGTTGTTTGTAACAGTAAGTGCATCATCATAAGGTTGACCTGAAATACAGCCTGTTACGGTGTTAGAACCGAATGAAGCAGTAGCCATCTTGAGCTGATGCTGACCAAGTGTAGTCAATGCATTAGGAATGAAGCTGTTAACTGCCTGTACTGCAAAACAGATACCTCTGATAATAGAATCAGAGTAGGTCTTAGGACCGTTTGTACCGTATCCGCCGAACTCTACAAAGTTACAGATAAGCTTTTGGAATGCACCCAAGTCCTTACCGCTTGTACCTGCGAGTACCTTAACTTGGAAGAAATCATCAAACGGATGAGCACTTGTAGCATCAGGAACGATTGTCTTAAAGCTCTGTCCGCTGTAACGTGCGCCAAACAATCCGTTAATGAGATCCTTAAGTAAATCATAAACTGTTACGACGAATGAAGTCTTTTGGATAGGCTCTGCAGAAACGATTGTAAATAACTGGTTAAGGAAGTTAGATACGCCGCAAAGACCTGTCTTTGAATTTTCTTTACCAATATCAAGGAATGAAAGAACGATGTTGTTCCAAATAAGTTCCTCTGAATTGAATTTAGCATAACCTGTACCCTGAAGTGTACCGAGAACAGGCATAAGCTTATTAGCTATTGCATTAATGTTTTCCCAAAGAGTATTCTTTGTTGTGATAAGGCTGTTGCCGTTTTGATCACAAATACCGAGGAGAGCACCTACGCCCATAGCTCTTTCGCCCTTATTTACAGCCTTCTCCATTGCATGGTCGCCACCGTAGTAGCAAACTACAGAATTAAGAAGGTCAAAGAGTGTTGTTTTAGAATCAACAGCTGCTGACTCTGTCTTCCAAGTATTGCCGTTTTCGTCCTCAAGAGGAACGTAAGCCTCAATTACATAAGCAACTGCGTCACGAGCCATTGGAAGAATTGTGCCTTCAAGTGTTGCATTGATTGTTCCGTCGCTGCCAATCTTTACAAGCTTTGAATAATCCTTATTAGGCATTGAGTATGATAAATACTCCTTAAGGCATACATAAGCTACTGCTTCTGCATCCTTACATCCGTCCCAATCAGAAGGATGGATAATTTTCTCAAGCTTGCCTGAGCCAAGATTTACCTGACCGATACAAGCAACGAGCATAGGAATCATTGCTTCTTCAAGATTCTTCTCTGTAAGAGCAGCGCTGGCACCGTTCTTTGCGTAGAAAGCTTTAAGAATGTTAGCGTCTGTAGCGTCTGCTGTGTACTGAACCATCTTGCAAGCGTTGCCAACAAGTGTTGAAACGATTGACTTAATTGCTGCTGCGTCAATAGTTGCAAAATCACCGGTTGTTGTCATTTCAGGACGTGTACCGATAACGTTGCCGCTCTGCGGGAACAAGTCCTTAACTGCTGCAACAAGTGCGTCATTAAAGCCTGCTACCATTGAGCTGTACTTTGAATAGCTTTCGCTAAAGAACTTATCGAGGTTTGGAGTACCTGTTTCTGCAAAGTAAAGATTGATAGGACCTGTTGTTACTTTAAAGCCGTAATCAGCAAGTGGGCTGTATCTTAACTTAGCGAAAAGTCTCGTTGCGTCGATATCTTTCCAAGAACCTGTTGAGTCCTCGGCAGCTGTACGATCATAAGTTACCGTCTTCTTAACATAAGCAAGGAAATCATCTGCTGTGTCAAACTTATAATCCTTATATACTGCATTTGCCCATTGATTGAGCTTAGCCGGTGTATAGTTTGCAGCAACATCATTATCATTCCACTCGCCCTTTTGGTCGAAGAAATAATAATAGTTGTTATCAAAGTTAGCGCCGTGACCCTTATCAAATCCATCATTTACGTGAAGGAGTTTGACTGTACCCTTGAGAACTGTATCCCAAGCAAGGTCAAGAGCTCTGTAACTGAAATCAAAAAGATTATCGGTTGCCTTAAGTGTTACCTTTGTGGTTGATGCTGTTGCATAACCGTTTTCGTCAGGAGCACCGTAAGCAAAGAGAAGAACGTTAAGAGGATTACCCTCATCATCTTTAAATTCATCTGAATATATAAGGTTAGGGTCATAACCAAGCTTTGCAGCTGCAGTAGCATAGTCAGAACCGCTTGCCTTCATTTCAGCTTTAATCTTCAAATAACGTGTAGCCGATGTATCCTGAATTGCTGTTTGCGAATCAGCATCTGTGTATTCTTGATTATATGTAACAAGTACACTAATCTTATCAAGAAGCTCTGTTGTGAGTTTATTAATAAGCTGATCATCATAAACCCATGTTGCAGTACCGTTCTTGAAATTATTAATTTCCTCTTCTGTATACCAATTAGTATATTGGAAAATAAGGTTTTGAGCAACATTGTATACTAAGTTAGTCTTATACTTCGTATCTGTAAAGCCCAAAAGATTACCTACAATCTTATATACGTCAAGGTTTGCAACGTTACCGAGAGTACCGAGAGTAAAGTTACCTCTAAGCACCTGGCCTAAAATATCAGAGCCGTTATAGTCGCAAGAAAGGTTTTGTAAAATACCGATTACGCTTCTTAAAATATCAGTTGAAGATGCAGTTTCTCTTGTAATATTCCAATCCTTAGTAGCAACAGCCTTAAAGTTAAGGTTGCCGGCATCACCGAGTAAGTTACCATATGAGTTAAGAAGATCAGCGACACCCCTAAGTGTATAGAAAAGTTCATCAACACTGTGAGTACGTACCGGAATGTCTTTTTTAACAAGACCAAAAGCATTAAGCTTAAGTGTACGGCTGTTGCTGTCCCATGTGATATACTGGGTAATACTTGAAGGAAGGTTTTCAAGAAGCTTATCAATCTGCGGACCGTATTGGGCAAGCATCAAATCAGCATAGTCAAGTAAAGCTGTAGCTACCTGTTCATCGGAAAGAATAGCCCACGCCAAATCGTTATATTCGATTGACTCGTCGGCATACGTCTTTTCACTGCTCATAGTATCAGCATAAGCAGTTAAAGCACCGGTAAAGCAGGAAGCTGCCATAAGCACTGCCATAAATAATGCCAGAAGCTTATGTGAAAACTTTTTTGCCTTCGTTTTCATTTTTTACCTCCATTAAATTTAAAATTAATTGAATAATAAAGTGTTAACATATTGCGTGGGAGCCTGTCACAATCTCTGACCATCAGGCAATCTGAATTAGACTGAAGGTCGGCAAAGCCAAACCGTTGCACCAAAAACTGCGCAATACGTGCTTTAAACACATTATAATTATTACATAAGGCAACAAAAAAGTCAATAAAGACAAACGACAAATGATATTTTTGTAACAATGTCCAAAAAAGCAAACTTATTTTTGACACCTTGCACAAATTATTAACTAAAAGTTTACAATTTGTTTATAATTTGGCACCAAAAAACTCTTGATTTTCCGCAAGTAAAGCTGTGACACTTTACACAAAATTTACATTTGTAAAGATGTTCGCCTTTACAAATCGAACAGAATTTTAC
>ULRF01071638.1_pt1 | contig 19928 bp, 14 predicted proteins | sample 1955131 | NCBI WGS metagenome assembly ULRF01 (sample SAMEA4835673, study PRJEB28245) | human gut metagenome | biome: gut microbiome; material: fecal sample | place: Denmark | collected 2008
ATGTTGTCAAAGACTATACCGTCTATGATTCAATCGTTGGCAGCCTTAATTTGACGGATAATATGCGAATTGCGCTCGAATGTAGGCAAAACGGGTTGAGTTATCCCGAAATTGCCGCCATACTCGAACGAGCGCAATCCACCGTGTTTGAATACTTCATAAAAATGCGACAAAGATATAACGCTATTTATGGATAACACTTGCAAAATTCAACCATTCATATTTGAAAATGAATTCGCAAAACAAAAACCTAAATCCGTTATCGATTCAGTATTGTATATTCAAACGTCGTAAACTGTGTCGCAGAATATAAGCGTTCTTCAATATTATGTTGTGCCAAATCATCAATAAGCTCATATGTGGGGTGTCCATAGTTATTGCCAAAGCCATATGATACGACATAATTTTCAAAACAATATTTTCTATTGCTGAGAAGATTTTCCACCGTCTTACTCCACTCTTCTTTTGCCCCATGATGCGGGATTTGCATAACCTTTGTCGAAATCTCGTCGTTGTCGGAGTATTTTTCCAATTGGGTATTAGACTCTTGCAAAACGGCACCATCGCCAGTCAACAGCGTTGCGGGCGCATGACATTTTACGGGTTTGATGTCAAGACAGCAACCATTATTTGTTTCCAACACGCAATCGGATTGTTCGACTTCAAACAACGAATCCTTGCTCGACGGATAATGTAATACACACAAAGAACTTCCGTTTTGTGTTAAATCAATTTTCTTTGGCACAGAAAAACCATCTTTAATCAACTGATTTCTTAAAGTCTTATTGATATGTAACAGTTGATTAAGTTGCTTTTTTATACTTTTTGGCTTTTTGGAAAAATCGAAATATTCCTCAATTGTTTTCCCTTGCAAATTGTGCTTAATGACGCAATTAACCATGTCCGCATAGTTTCTATCTTGACTATTTGAAAGAACGAACTTCCAATCAAACGACCTTTGAGGAGAAAAATATGACAACCCGTTTGAATCAACGCCATAAGAATTTCCCCAATCGCTATTTGTCTCCAACGAAATTTTTTCAAGTGTCTCGTTTCGCTCAAAACCGTAAAAGACCAATCTTATGTTTTTCCATTGTGTAGCGATATACTCAAAATTTTCAGCTGACGATGCTTGCGAAAGCAAATTAACTAAAATATAGTCAGTATCGGGAAAATATGGAACAATGACCTTCTTGACATGATACACGCTTTGCATAATTTGAACCAATCCATTTATATGGTCATTGTGAAAATGTGAAATAAATATTACATCGATAGTTTTTTTGCTATTAAGTGTATTGGCATATTCTTCTACTCTTTTGTCTATTATCCCCGGAGATCCTCCGCAATCGTAAACGAAGTTAAATTCACCGCCGAACAAACTGCCTGTATAAAACAGTCCTTGTCCGACATTCCAAAAATTAAATTTATTTGCTCTTCCAAAATAATAGTCATGATATATATGTTCTATCATGTATCTATCCGCAAAACATCTTGTGTATCTCATATTATCTTCCTTCGTTTTCTATATCGCCGTCGGTACAGTGAACAGTATAATTCCATGTATAGTCATTCCATGATTTGCCCTTAATTATTGCTTTCCATTGCGCAATAGTTCCGTTGTAATAAATACTTACCAAGCCATCACAAATACATAATGCACATTCGCCGATGCTTGTCACGCTATCGGGAATTGTAATATTCGTTAAATTACTACGATTATAAAAAGCATAATTTGCAATACTAAGTGTACCTTCTTTTAATACGATTGACATGTTATCAGGAATTGACCCTTTATATCCATATGCAACATTTCCCACATATACAAGTCCATCCGGTTGATTATCATACCATGCCGTATAATAGAATGCATTTTCACCGATGCTTGTCACGCCATTGCCCACCATTATGTTTGCGAGTTTTCTACAGTCATAAAAGGCTGAATTTCCAATACTTTTTACGCCATCACCTATTGTTACATTTGCTAATTCACTGCAACCATTAAAAGCGCGAGCACCAATACTCGTAACGCTATTAGGAATAATCACACTTGTCAAACTAGTACAATTTTGAAAAGCGTAATCGCTAATATTTTTAACTCCATCAGGGATAGTAATCTCTTGAATAAGAGTATTTTTTAAATATAAATTCTGCGCATAAGCAAGGGGATTGCTATTGAAATCTATCTCACACCATTTTGCTATATCGCTAATATAAACGCTCTTCAAAAGTGTACAATTATTGAATGCATCACTCCCTATAACGGAAACGCTATCGGGGATTGTTATACTATTTAGACTACTACATTTATAAAAGGCAGAAGATCCGATACTTGTCGCATCTTGTCCAATAGATACGTTTTCCAAATTTGTACAATTATAAAAAGCACCAAACGGAACATCTCCTTCGCTTATACATATAGTCTTTAGAGATGCAGGAATATAATATGTTTTATATGTAGGCGAAGATGTGCCTTTTTCATAATAACATTGCGTTGTTTCCTCTCCGCCTTTATATGATGTTCCAAAAAAGTAACCAAGTATTTGGTCATAGCCATTATTTGCAGATTTACTAGACCCCATAAATGGTATTGTCATATTTATTACTGAAGAGCAACCATTGAAAACGCTATCGCCGATGAATACATCGCGACCAGATATACTGATAGTAGTTATCCCGGTGCAATTTGAAAAAGCATTATCGCCAATGAACTTTATATCGCCTGAAATCTTTACACTGTTTATACACGCGCAATTCGTGAAGGCATTTCTACCAATATATACTACACTTTGTGGAATGGTATATAGGTTCATTAACTTGCATCCATAAAAAGCCTCATCACCTATATGAGTTACAGAGTTTGGAATCTCCAAACTAGTCACATAATCTTGTGCTCGAAAAGCGCTATCTGCAATCGCGAGTGTCCCTGGTTCAATAGAAATGTTTCTTGTTGCAGGTTTCAGACCCGGATATGGATTATAAAAGCTTATTCCATAAAGTATTTTACCGACATAAATAGTGCCGGTACTCATTTTATTACTATACCACAATGTATCATGAAACGCATATGCACCGACACGTCTCACACTATCTGGTAATGTTATATTTATTAGATTGCTACATTTCTTGAAAGCAGAATCTTTTATGTTTTCTATTCCATCAACTAGGGTTATGGATGTTAGCGTGGTATTCCCCTCAAAGGCCTTTTGCCCAATAGTATTTATAACTGTTCCGTCAATTTGGTTGGGTATTTCTATTTCAGCTAGTGTTTTGCCATAACTCGTTACCCCAGTTATGGTATTATTATCATAAGTATAGATCGACCTCCACTTCGCATATAAAACTTTATCGCCAATTGTTCCTTTAGGAAGTGTTATTATATCCGTTTTGAAGTCTTTATCCGTATACCAACCGCAAAATTCATAATTTTTAATATGTTTAAGTGGCGATAGAACAAAATCTTCTAGACTACTATACCTGCTAGGATTATCATTTTCTACATTATCGAACTTCAATATGAACGTTAACTTGTATTCACTTGGAATAATAGAAAGTGTCGCAGTAATTGTCTTTGTTTCATAATACTGCTTTGAAACAGTCACCGAAACCAAGTATTCGCCTATTGCACAAAAGCTGTTTTGAGAATAGACTGTAGTTGTGCCTTCTGGAACGTCCTTAACATAAAGGCTTTTTGCAGTATTGTCAAATAAAAATGTTTCTGACACAAAAATATTGTCAGAAAACTGGTGATTTTTTATGGTTAGGTTGAATATCTTATTGAACCCTTCTATGTTTAAAGATAAAGAATGGCTTCCAAGTGTTTTGGTTTTTACTAAATCGTTGTCTTCAAACAACGTTTTATTCATCATTATGGTTTCTTTTTCGCCACTGTCTCTTGTTATATCAATAGAATAGTTGCCAAAATCAAACTCATCAATATAACATTCAGATTCTCCGTGTACAACAGCGTCAATGATAGGACATCTATTTAAAACTTCTACTTTACAAGGCATTTTAGATATTTTTTCATCTAGCAAAGACAGTTGCTGCTTGGTTACAACGACTTTATCCAACACCTCTGGTATAAAATAGCACTTTGCATATGCTATTGAAGGCTTTTTATATCTAATCTCGTCCTTTTGTCCAGGATGATACACGTAGTTTTGCCAACTTGTTACGTCTAGTATTTCATTTGCATAATATGCTCTTTTCCCATCAATTGTAAGCCATTTTAATTGAGCAACCCAATCTGTATTCTCTTCAGGAATGATAATATTATCAACATTCGTAAAATTTATTGGAACAAAATTGGCGGATTTAGTCAACATGTAAAGTATTGAATCGAACAAAGATTGGACGGGTTTATCAAGTCTTGCAATATTCAATTGCTTTAAATTTATACATGGTGAAAGAGCTTTATCTTGAACTTGAATTACATCTTCTCCAATTGTTAATTTCAATAACGAATCACATCCTTTCAAAACAAAAATGTTAATTGTGCCACCAAGTATTTCTAAATCTGTTAAAGCAGCATCGCCTATAAATACTTCTGTTCCTATTGTTACGCAATTACTAGGAATAACGACATTGATAAGCATCACGCAATAACCAAACGCTTTCTCTCCGACGTCTAAACAAGATGGTATTTCAATATTTTCCAAAGATGTACAGTATAAAAACGACTTTGATTGTATTTGCTGAATAGTATTGGGTAAAATAACTTCCTTAATGCTGGAACAGTATGAAAATCCATCGCCGTTTCCCGTCCCAATCGATACAACTGGTTTATTATTATATGTCGATGGAACTGTTACAATTGTGTCACTGCCTTCATATCCCGTTACTGCATAGCCATTACGATATTGTGTGAATAATAATCCGCTAGTTTCTTTTTCTAAAACTGTAACCGAACATGTTGCGCTTGCCCCAGTTATAGATGCTGTTATAATTGCATTTCCTTTTGAAATAGCAGTGACTTTGCCATTTTGTGAAACAGATGCAATAGCCGAATCGGAGCTAGACCAGGTGATTAATTGTGTATTATCCAAGGAGAATACAGTGGCAATCAAATCAAAAACATCGCCACAATTAAGTGACAAGATTATTTCGTTTAAAGAAATACTGCTTGTTTCATCTGCCTTACTAACAGTAACTACACATGAAGCCGTGATATTATCAATACTCGCAATAATAGTTGTCGTGCCTTGCGCCAATGCTGTTACGACACCGGTTGAAGATGCCGTTGCTATTGATGGTTCTGAACTTGACCAAATGATATTTTTAAGAGTTGCGTTAGAAGGAAAAATCGTAGCCGTAAGAGTGAAAGAATCGCCACACACAAGGTCAATTGAAGATTTGTTTAGCGTAATTTTTGTTACTGCAACTTTGTTTTTTGTATATCCGCAAATTGTACATGTATCGCCTTCAAAGGAATGTGCGCCAAATTCGCTCGTTAATGAGACATGTTCACACGTTGCATTGTGCCAATGAGATATGTCGTTATGGCTCCATTCTTGCGAATAAGTGTGTTTATGTTGTTGCTCTTGACCACCATTTTTATCGCATGCGGTAAAAATGCACGTCAAAATTACTGCCATTGTCAAAATGGCTAAAATGCTGAAAATACGTTGCTTTTGGGTTTTCATGTTCTCCCTCGCTGTAATGCCACGGGGAACTAAATAATCAAGCAAAAATATAACAAGTGCATCCCCGCTGATTTTTGCGATAAACCCACATGCTACTTCTATTACGAAAGCTATGTAATGCGAAAATGCACCTGTTACCGAAGTAAAAGATCTTTCGTAATAGATTATTGAGTTTATCGCACCTTTATAATACGCACATTTTGCACAAATTGTCAATCATATGTATAATTTTATAATTATACAAACCCTAAACACGACGTGATTTATCTCTGTATTTAACCCCTTTGGCACTTAGGCGTATGCTTGTCTTGAACAAGTCGTCGAGGCTACGCCTCGCCGAGACAAGCATACGCCTTTTAACAAAAAATAATACGAAATCATTTCAACACAAATTATAAAACACATCAAAATTCATAACAAAACTGTTTCAAAAACACTGGAAAACTAGGGGCTAACAACAATCTATTTTTTTCCACATGTTCTCTTTTTGGCGATTAGACGTGCCGTAGTCTTTGATACAAGTGCGCACGCGTACGCACGCGCAAGACTACGGCACGTCTAATCGCCAAATTGTGAAATTTGATACTGGAAGTAGTTGGCGTTTTGCAAAAATCAATTTATGAAGTGTGTGTCAATATTTGCATTGTACAACTATATAAATTATAAATTTTAAAGAAGCAAGAGTCTATAAATTATGTCGGATTGCGACCGTAACCGTCGTACCCACTCCGAGTTTCGAGGTGAGCGACAAATCGGCGTTATAAAGTGTGCAGATGTGCTTCACTATCGCAAGACCAAGTCCCGTGCCTCCCGTTTCGCGAGAGCGGGATTTGTTGACGCGGTAGAATCTCTCGAATATGCGCTGTTGATGCTTTTCTTCAATGCCTATACCGTCGTCGGCGACCGTGAGCGTGGTATGCGATGCGTCGGACGAAATCGTCACTTTCACGTATCCGCCGCTTCGGTTGTACTTCACGCCGTTTTCGACGAGATTTTTGACGAGTTCTATTGCGTGTTCCTTTTCCATTTTGACGATCGCATCGCCGTCGATGGATATTTGCACGTTCTTTTCTTTTGCAATAGGGGCAAGGCTTTCTTTCACGCTTTCGGCGATTCGAGCAAGGCTCACGTCTTCGGGATTGACGTCTTTTTGCGATTCGAGTTCGCTCAAATCGAGCATATCTTTGAGCAACGCGATTATTCTCGACACTTCTGTGTCGATTTTTTCGGAAAGTGCCTTAGTCTCTTGCTCGTTCGTTTGTAAGCCGATTATGTCGTTAAATCCCTTGATTGCGGTGAGCGGCGTTTTGAGTTCGTGCGAAGCGTTGGCGAAAAACTCGCTTCTCGTCTTTTCGCTCGTCTTGATTGCGGTTATATCGCTCAAAACCAAAACTTCCATCTCGTTTTCGAGCGCGCGTGCTGAAACCATATAGAATTTGCCGTCGCTTGCGTACTCGAAATCGCAACTCGTACCGTTTTCGAGACAATCCGAAACGTGTGCGGAAAATCCTTTGTCTGCGGTGAGTACGGTGTGATTTTTGCCGACGACGTCTTTAAGGTCGAACACCGCGCAGGCATTTTTGTTTATGGAAAGGATATCTCCGTCTTTATTCAACACGACGATTCCGTCGGATATGTTGTCGAGAATATAGTCGAGTTTTTGCTTGTCATCGGACTCTCTGAGCATGGAATCGCGCAGTTTTTCGCTTATGTCGTTTATCTCGACGAGAATCGCGTTGATTTCCTTGTCGCTCGACGATGGAATAGAGGGGACATATGAGCCGTTTTTGACCGCTTCGAGATTGGTTTTTACGTCTTTGAGCGGTTTGAGTATACTCATCGACACTGCAACGCTTGCCAAATACGACAATAAAAGCACTCCGATAAGCACGCACACCATAACTACTATGCTCTTTTGGACGTAGCCTTGCACGCTCTCGACGGCGATTGCCGCTCGCACGAAAACGTAGTTGTCGCCGACGTTCACTTTTACGGCGTAATACGCCATATCTTTTTTGAGAGTATCGCTGTATCTCGTGACGACCGCAGGCGTACCTTTGAGCGCGTTTTGAATTTCCTCTCTGTCGAGATGCTGAACGCCGATTGCGTCCGCGCTTTGGCTGTCCTTTATCGCAACGCCGGTTGCGTCAACTATTGTCAAACGAATATGCGAAGGCACGTTTTCGGCTATATTTTCGTTGTAGTTTGCCGCATAAATATTTGCGACGTCGACGATTTCTTTTTTCGCTTCGTCAATGCGTTCGTCACGCGCAACCGACAACCCCGAAAAAAATATTGCCAAAATGGCAACTGTCAAAATTATAACATTGAATAAAACAAGTTTGTTTTTCATTTCAGTACATACCCCACGCCGCGTACGGTTTCGATTTTTGCCTCCGATTCGGCAAGCAATTTTCTCAAATCCGCAATGTGAATGTCCAAAGTCCTTGTTTCGCCGTAGTTGTCGCCCCATACGCTGTCGAGCAGGGTGTTGCGTGAAAGCACGGTTTGCGAGTTTTGAACAAGCAGTTTCAGAAGTTCGTATTGCTTCAAAGTGGTTTTCTTTTCTTTGCCCGCAACAGTTACGGAGTGAGTGGAATCGTCAATAAAAATATCCTTATACGCAATCGCGCTTTTTTGCGACTTGCGAAGTTTTGCGTTGATTCTCGCAACCAGTTCCAGAACGCCGAAAGGCTTTGCGAGATAGTCGTCCGCACCCAAATCGAGTCCGCGCACCTTGTCGATTTCGTCGGATTTTGCCGAAACCATAATTACGGGAATATCGCTCGTTTGCAAGTTGTTTTTCATCGCTTTGAGAATCTCGTATCCGTCAAGGCCGTCGAGCATTATATCCAAAATCGCAAGGTCGCATTTCCTTGCCGACAGCGCGCTCAAAAAGTCCTCGCCGTTTTGAAAACACTCTATATCGAAACCTGCGTTTTTCAGAGCGTAAGAGTAAACTTCGCGAATAGATTGTTCGTCGTCAACCGCATAAATAAGGCGTTTATTGTCCATTTTTCACTCCATAAAGTGATTGTTGTGTTCAAATTTCAACTTTGACTGTGGTATCCGGTCACAGCATATTCCGCCCACTCGCCTATGTTTACGGCATGGTCGCCTATGCGTTCGAGATACTTGGCTATCATCATAAAAAGGATTGCCTGTTCGGCGTTTTCGGGATCTTTTTTGATGAGCGTTACAAGGTCGGATTTGACGATTTCAAACAACTCGTCAACCCGATCGTCGCGCTTGTCGAGTCCTCTTGCCGTGTCCAAATCCCTGTTGATGTAACTCGACACGCCGTCCTTGACCATACCGATTGCGAGTTTGGACATAAGTTCGATATGCTCGGGTTCTTTGATAAATTTGTCGTCCTTGAATTGCAAACTTATCTCGGATATATCGGCTGCTTGGTCGGCAATGCGTTCGAGGTCGGTTATCATTTTCAAAGCCGCCGAAACGTCTCGGAAGTCGCTTGCCACGGGGTGTTCCATAAGCAAAATTTTGAGGCAGTCCTGTTCTATTTCTCTTTGCTCGTCGTCGATGTTTTTGTCTTCGTCGATGACTTCTCTTGCAAGGTCTTTGTCAAGATGTTTGAGTGCTTTTATCGACTTTTCGATTGCGATTTGAGTGTCGTGGCACATTGTGACGAGTTTGTTGAACACAAGGTTGAGTTCTTGTTCGTACTTGTTTCTTATACTCATAGTTTATCTTCAATTCCTCCTTATATCAAGCGATTTGTCAAATATATTTCGGCGCAATCGCCATTATGTTTTCCTCTATCAAACGATTACGTTTGATTTTGTATTAACCGAATCTGCCCGTAATATAGTTTTCGGTGCGCTTATCGCAAGGCGAGGAAAAGATTTGTTCGGTATCTCCGTATTCCACCAGTTCGCCGAGCAGAAAGAATGCGGTTTTATCGGCGATTCTGGTTGCTTGTTGCATATTGTGGGTGACAATAACGATTGTCGTGGATTTTGCAAGTTCGTCGCAAAGTTCCTCGATTTTGCCCGTCGATATTGGGTCGAGCGCGCTTGTGGGTTCGTCCATAAGCAAAATTTTCGGCTTGACCGCAAGAGCGCGGGCGATGCAAAGGCGTTGCTGTTGTCCGCCCGAAAGTCCGAGTGCGGATTTGTCGAGTCGGTCTTTTAACTCGTCCCACATAGACGCGTCTTTAAGGGATTGTTCCACAATCTCGTCAAGTTGTGCCTTTTTGTGAACGCCTATCGTTCTCGGTCCGTACGCCACGTTGTCGTACACGCTCATCGGAAACGGATTTGGTTTTTGAAACACCATACCCACGTTGCGCCGCAGTTCGTTGACGTCGATTTTGCCGTAAATATCCACGTCGCCCACGAGGAATTTACCCTCGATTTTGCATCCGTCCACAAGGTCGTTCATGCGATTGAAGCATTTTAGAAAAGTGGATTTTCCGCACCCCGACGGGCCTATAAACGCCGTGACTTTCCTTTGGGGGATTTCTATATTGACGTTTTTGAGCGCTTGAAAATCGCCGTACCATAAGTTTGCGTTTTCGACGGAAATATTCTGTCTGAATTCAAGCGTTTTTTGCTGTTTTTTTGCCATTTATTTTACCTCTTATTTTTGAGAATAAGCCCTGATTTGTATTCGTCGTACCGCCGAGTTTTCTCGACAGTTTGCCGCCTATAAGTTCGGCAAGCAAGTTAAGCGCAAGCACTATGACGATAAGCACTACCGCCGTTGCGTACGCCTCGTTCATATACCATCCTTCGCCCGAGAGTTGATAGAGCGCGACCGCAAGCGTTGCGCCGCTGTCCGTCACGCCTTTGGGGATTCCGCCTATTACCGACCCCATCGTATAAAGGAACGGTGCGGACTCGCTTATCACTCTGCCCATCGTCAGAATGACCGCCGAAATTATACCCGGCATTGCCGACGGAAGCACCACTTTGAGTATCGTGCGCAGTTTGCCTGCGCCCATCGCAAAACTTCCCTCTCGAAGCATATCGGGCACCGACTTCAAACTCTCTTCCGTCGAACTTACGATCGTTGGCAAAAGCATTATGCTCACCGTACATACGCCTGCGATGATGCTGCTTGTCCCCGTGAACCATTGCTTGAACGTTATCATACCGAAAAGACCGTAAACAATGGACGGAACGCCCGAAAGCACATTTATTGCAGTGCGAATTGTCTTGATGAAGAAGTTGCGCTTTTTGGTGTACTCGTTGAGAAAAATCGCCGTCATTATGCCTATGGGGACGGAAATCAAAAGACTCAAAACCACCGTATAAAGCGTAGTGACGATTGCGGGAAGTATGGTAACTTTGCCGCCGAATTCGTAATTGCCGTAGATGAGTTCGGGATTTTTGACAAGTTCGGGAAAGCCCTTGACGAATATAAATCCTATGACAAGCACAAGCACCGCAGTTGCGATAACGCCGGCTCCTATTGCAAAAACTTTTCCTGCGTCTGCCGAATGAATTTTGTGCATAAATGCGCTGTATCCATACTTTATCTGTTTGAAAAATGCAGATAAACGATTGTTTTTGCGGTTTTCACACTGTTTAATCTTTTTTGAAGTAACGCTTTTTACAACGCGTTTGGACACGAGATTGAACACGACGTTTACAATGAGAATAAACACCAAAAGCACCGCGCCGGTTGCAATCAACGCGCCTTCTTGCAATTCGCCCGCGTATCCCATTTCGAGAACAATGTTTGCCGTAAGCACGCGGAAAGACGAGAACAATCCGTCGGGATAAGTCACCGAGTTTCCCGCAACCATTACGACAGCCATAGTTTCGCCAAGCGCACGTCCGATACCCAAAACCAAAGAAGCGGTTATGCCCGAACGAGCCGCAGGCGACATAATGTGAAACACCGTTTCGCTGTGCGTCGCACCCATTGCAAGCGAGCCTTCGTAATAACTTTTCGGCACGGCTTCGAGGCTCGTACGCGACAAAGATACGACGGTCGGAAGAATCATTATGCCGAGTATAAGCGACGTTGCCAGAAGTCCGCTGCCGTTGTTGGGCGCAACGTTTGAAAGAATCGGAAGCAAGAATACGATTCCGAAAAATCCGTATACGACGGACGGTATGCCCGCCAAAAGATTGATAACCGACGAAAGCGATTTTTTGAGAAATTTCGGACAGTAGAACGCAAGGAAAATCGCCGTGAAATATCCGAGCGTTCCGCCGATTAAAAGTGCGCCGACCGTTGCCGAAAGCGTGCCGACAATCATCGTAAATATGCCGTAACTTCCCGCCGCCGCGCTGCCGTATACGTCGTCTTTGTCGGGCATCCACTTGTCGCCGAAAAGAAAGTCGAAAAAGCCTATCTCTTTGAGCGCGGGAACGCTTTTTGCAATCAGAAACGCGAAAATCGCAACGACGGAGATTGTGCAGACAACCGCCGCCGATGCGAATACGCCTTTTCCTATTTTGTCTTTAAGTTTGTTTGCAGTCATAATTAGCCGAGTTGACTGAATTTGGTGATTTCACCCGTATAGATTTTGTAGAGTTCGGCGAGAGTCAGATCTTCGACGCTCGTGTTGTCCTTGTTGACGATGACCGCAACTGCGTCGAGGCAGATATTGAAGCTGTCGATGCCGTCTTTGTCAACAGCAGCAGACGAGAGTCCGATTACGTTGCCGGTGTTGTCGCTCTCAACCGCTTTGCGTCCTACCGATGAGCCTTCGAGCTGGATATCGAACACATCGCTTGCGTTTTCGCCGTAAAGACTCGCATACGCCTTTGCCGCCGCATTGATAAGTTTTTCCATAGACGTCGAGCCGCGCACGACGATTTTGTCACCGTCAGGAAGGGCGGATTGTTTTTTATAAGTTCCGACTTCGATTGCGTCCTTGCCTTCATTTGCTCTCTTTGCACCGTCAGAAAGGAAGATTGTTCCCACGTCTTCGCTGTCGCAAATGGCTTCAAGGGCGTCGCTCTTGACATATTTCATAAAGTCGGCGACTCTTGCGGAAAGTTCGGTTTTGCTGTTTGTCATAAACACGAACGGACGTTGAATTTTGTATGTTCCGTCAAGTACGGTTTGTTTGCTTGGCGCAACGCCCGCAACCTTGACGACCTTAACGGAATCGTTGACCGAACCGAGTGAAATATAACCGATTGATTGCTTGTCCGATTGCACTGCCGACAGCACTGTGCCGGTTTTGCTTTGCACGTTTGCTTTTGCTGTCGTGCGATACACTGTTTTGCCGTTTTCGTCTTTTTCGTTGAGATAATGCGTACCGTCCGTGACCACTTTGTCAAATGCTTCTCTGGTACCGCTGCTCTGTTCTCTTGCGATGACGGTTATGGCTTTGTCGGGATTAAAAGCTGCGTTGCACGCAACAAGAGATACCGCCGTGACCAGAACGAGTGCGATTGCTATTGTGATAATGATTGATTTTTTCATAAGTTGCTCCTTTTTTAAGTTTGCGAGCAAAGTATATCTTTTTTGAAATCGCGTTGCAGTCCATTTTCGGTAAAGCAAGTGTAAAATGTTTGTAAAGTCGCAAAAAACGATGACATTTGATTTGACAATCCGATTGACGTAAACGATATTATATTTGTTCGATATAAAGAACAAAATAAACGTAATTTTGGTGGATTATGCAAACAAAACGAATTTTGACAATTCAAGACATATCTTGCGTCGGACAATGTTCTCTGACCGTTGCTCTTCCGATAATTTCCGTTTGCGGAATCGAAACGGCAATCCTTCCTGCGGCAATACTTTCAACGCACACTTGCGGATTTTCGGGCTATACCTGCCGTGATTTGACAGAAGACATACCTCCGATACGCAAGCATTGGCAAAAAGAGCAAATACTTTTTGACGGCATATATACGGGCTATTTGGCAAGCGCAAAACAAATCGGGTATGTGCAAGACGTTATCAAAACCTGCATTAAACGCAATGCGCCCGTAATCGTCGATCCGGCAATGGCGGACAACGGCAAACTGTATCCGGCTTTCGATATCGATTTTGTATCGGCAATGAAGAACTTATGCTCGCAAGCCGACGTCATTTTGCCAAACATAACCGAAGCGTGTTTTCTTACGGGCGAAGAATACAAATCCGTTTATGACGAGGCATACATCGATACGCTTTTGTCCGAACTCGCCGCGCTCGGCGCAAAAACAATCGTCCTGACCGGCGTCGGTTACGACGATTCCACGACGGGCGTCGTCGTCTTTGAAAACGGCAACAAGCAATATTACAAACATAAAAAACTACCAAGAAGTTGTCACGGAACGGGCGACGTTTTCGCATCCGCATTTACAGGCGCGTATATGAACGGCAAATCGCTCTACGATTCCGCTCAAATCGCCGCCGACTTCACCGTCGAATGTATAAAAAAAACACCGCCTAAGCATTGGTACGGCGTTTGTTTCGAGCAATATATTCCGTCCTTGTTTGCAAAACTAAATTAGACTTAAACCAATATAAGTTTTATTCTAATGCGTTTTTCACTAAAAAATTATGGAACTAGGCATTTGCGTATTATCCATAAATCGTGACATGTCTTTGTCGCATTTTGATAAAGTATTCAAACACGGTTGATTGTGCTCGTTCAAGTATGGCGGCGATTTCGGGATAACTCAATCCGTTTTGCCTACATTCGAGCGCAATTCGCATATTGCCCGTCAGATTAAGGCTGTCAACGATTGAATCATAGACGGTATAGTCTTTGACAACATCTTCTTCAATCTCATAAGACGGTTCGCTGACGGGCGTTAAGGCATCAAGGCTTACGGAGCGGTAATAATCGCTTGTTTTTCGTGTTATAAGTTTAGACATTGTTCGTATACATGCAATCTTAACTGTTATTGCCTTGCCGTTTTTATCGTGTGTCAAAACATCGTTTAAACGCTTCCCGTAATGATTGCAAAGGAATAGCGCACATTCTTGAACTAAATCATAACTGTCGCTGAATGTGTGGTTAATATCGTTTTTACGCTTTATATCAACGCATAGATCTGCATATATCTTTTGCATTTTGCTTCCCATATAACCGATAAGGAATCTTGTTTCATACATAGCCAATTGTTCTGCCATTGCAAGAACGTTGTCTTGAGAGATTGTTTCTTTGAGAACGTCATAATCTTTGATATGTTTTTTCATTTTCAATACGCTCCGAGTTTATTTGCCTTTCGGCAATAAGACGGCGCAGCACCGAGAAAACTCAAAAACATATCGTTTTAAATCATAAGATGCCTATGTCAACGAACAGCATAAAAATATTGTGTGTAAGACTTTATTTATTTTTTGAGAAAATACAAACGTGCATCAAAACCAATCTCACGCGTACGCGTGCGCACTTGTATCAAAGACTACGGCACGTCTAATCGCCAACGCCTAAAAAAATCGTTTAAAATGCGCATTGAATTGTGGCAATTTTTGAAAGAAAGAAAACAAGATTTTTATGCCGTTGACAAAGGCTTTTGCCGGTGCTAACCCGCCATGCCGAAAGGCAATGTGAAGACTCGGGGTGGGATATGTTTTTAAATGAGCTAAACGTTATACACCAAATAGTTCTTGCACATATATTCCGTTTGAAAATACATCTTTCACAATATACCCTGCTTCATTGTAAAATTGCTATTCGCAAAAATATTGACTATCAAAAGTTTTGCGAGTAGAACTAATACACAACAATAGGAGCGGTATATCATACATTTTGGTTATGTACACAATTTGTGCGCAACCTCTTTTTCCAAAATTATTCAAACTAATTCCTTGTTATGTTTCATTTCGCAATTTTTAGATTTGACAATTTTTGCGAAATACTGCAAAAATGAGAATAAAAAACATGACAATAATATCAACAATTGATGCCATGTTGAAAACCGACGAACTCGAAGAAATTATCGAAAATGGCCGCATCAAATTACGTGCTACGCATCAAGATGTTTAGTTTTTTAGAAAGGTGCACTCAGCATCTATTCGCACTGAATATTTAGGCCATCAAGAGCATAGAAATTCAAATCAATTGATGCATTATTTTGCTCACCACAAGCCAATAATACGAACTCAGATAATGGGTTCGTATTATTTTTTCTTAGAGAATTTTTTGCTACAAAACTACGCCTATAAATTCAAATAATTTATAAAAAACTCATATTGATGATTTTGTGCAATTAAAACGCCACCCTATTTATCTATACATTTGGTTACGCACATATTTCGTGCGTAACCTTTTTTATACTCCTTAAACGCGCCATATTCCATTAGCAATTTAACCAAATTATAAAACATAACTGCTCCGATTTATTGCCTTTCGGCACGGCGGTTTAGCACGGAGAAAAGCCTTTATCAACGGCATAAAAATCTTGCTTTTTTACTCTCAAAATTGCCTCAATTTCAATACACATTTTAACCGATTTTTTAAGCGTTGGCGATTAGGCGTGCCGTAGTCTTGATACAAGTATATGGACTTTTACACAATATTTTTATGCTGTTCGTTGACATAACCGTTTTAATTAATGAAATTGCAATTATCTCTCCGATACGTTGAATATTGTCCGCCGATAGCAATCACCTGTTTTTGAGCATAGAAAAAGCCGAGCGATTAAACGCCCGGCAATTACGGTCTTATTATGGTGTTATCTCGGTATTTTTACGCCGAAGAAGTCCTTTGCAAAAAATAATACGAACTCCGATTTGTTTTCAGGGTTCGTATTATTTGCATATGGTGGAGGCAACAGGACTCGTCTGACAGCGAGCGGAAATGCTTGCATTTTGTAGCGGAGCGTGCAGTGTGACCGCAGGACACAGCCATGCATCGCATGGTGACGGCGATATGCCGTCAAGTTCGAGTCTGTCTGCCGACATAGCATAAGAAAAACCCTACTGTTTAGTAGGGTTTTCAGGCGTTGGTGGAAAGAATTTGAACTAATCCGCACCGTGAGGAGTGGCTGGTGTTTTTTCAAGGTTGAAACGCAGTTTGTGTCGGCGGTTTATAACGTAAAGTATCTCAAAATGGATTGTTTGATCTATGGTTATATCCAACACTTGCATCGAGCGTTTTGCCTTGTTAATTTTGATTTTGCATCGAGATGAAAAATATCCCCGACGTTCATTGTCTGAATCATCGGGGATGGTGTTTGTGTATTTGTAGAAGATTTCTATTTTATCGTCATAGACGACAACTCTGTCGAGTATGTGTTGTAAATATAGTTGCGGATCGTCTTTGAATTCCGTGCGCAAGAATCGCTCTATTTCTTCCTTGTTGAACGTCTTTTGCCGACGCGTTTCTTCAACTGCTATTTTTGTTTCTATATCTTCCTTTTCGTTTTCGAGAGCGGCAAGCCGTTCCTTTGTGGTTTTTGTTATTATTCCTTGCTCGATTGCGCTCATAACGTTGGTCAGGGCTTTATCCGTATCAAGCAACCGTTTATGTAACATTTGCAATATGCTGTCGCTCTTGTTGCGTTGTGCTTGAACTTCGAGAACTTTGTCCGCAATAAGCGATATGTTTTCGTCCGTGCAAAATACTTCATACGTGACTTGCGCAACGAAATCGTCCAACTCTTGTTGGCGGATAACGCGCAAATTACAATCTTTATGCTTTTTACGCCCGGCGCACTTGTAATAAAAACGTAATTTACCGTTTCTTGCCGTTGAACTATCTCCTTGCAGTTTTCGTCCGCAATATCCGCACACGACTTTATTGCGCAACAGGAACGTTGTGTTGACGCTGCGTTTTCCTGTCTTATTTACCGCGAGTTTTTTCTGTATCGCGTCGAACAACGTTTTGTCTATAATGGGCGGATAGATGTTGTCAAATACCTCGCCGTTGTATTTGGTGATGCCTATATATTTTTCATTTACAAGCATTTTGTACACGGTTTGCGGAACGAACGGTTTGTTTTTCTATAAAACGCCTCGCGCCGTAAGCTCTTCTATGATTTCGCGCACGATTTTTCCGCCGTAATAGCGTTCAAAGATATATTTTACGATTTTCGCTTGTTCTTCGTTGATTTCAAGTTTTTTGTTCACGACTTTATATCCATATGCAACACCGCCACCGCCGAATTGTCCTTTGAGCCTGCTTTCTCTAAGTCCGCGCTTTATCTTTTGAGATAACTCTGCCGAATAATATTCCGCAAGTCCGATATACATATTTTCGAGTAGAATTCCGTCCAAGTTGCGAGAGCCGTCTATATTGGTGGACGTTCGCTGCGTTGCGGATATAAGCGTCTTTCCGCTTTTTATGAGTTTTTGCTTGTTCAATGCAACCTCGATTGAGTTTCTGCCAAACCGATCCAACGCATATACAAGAACTATATCCCAAGCGGTTGTGCGTTCCGCATCCGCAAGCATCTTTTGGAAGGACGGACGATTGTCGTTTGTGCCTGTCATGGCGCGGTCTATATATTCGTGGATAATGGTTAAGCCGTTTTGTTCTGCGTATTTGTAACACTCTCGCAACTGTCCTTCGATGGACTGTTCCGTTTGCCGTTCACAAGAGTATCTCGCATAAATCACAGCACATTTCATTGTTGTATTTCCTCCTAAGTTTTGGTTATTGTGTCTTTCGACAGGAAACGGATAGAACGAAAACGATATTGGATTATTTCATATTCGAGTTTTTGCTGGGATTGTCAAGGGTTGCCGGGGCAATGCATTTACCCTTGACAATACCGAGTTTGCGTTCACGCTTCCTATGAGAAAGACAGTTTTGTTATATCAAATATTTTTTGTGTGCGTAACATACTCACAGGGTACAAAACCAAGTATTTTTGGATATCTACCTAGACTTACCAGTACTTTTCCCGCCCTTTTCTCGTACATTGCACCATAAACAGCGTAAATGCAAGAGAGTGAGAAAGCAAGGACAGTGTCGTGCGCAGTTTGGACATTTTTGAAACACCAATGGAACATAATTTGAACACAATTTTGATAATGAAAATGTGATTGCGGAACAATGGCGCAACGCCTACGCGACAAAAAAGACGAAACGGCAAACGATATTTTGTAATATAAAGATACCAAGGATTTCCGCAAGAAAAGCGACGGCAACGGCATGACGGATAAGCGAGGATTTCGCCAAGCGGGTTAGCGCGAAACCTCGCTCCGCTCCGTGCCGCCTTTTGCGGATTTGGGTTTGTTTTTTATGCAAAGACGTGCCGTAGTCTTGCGCGCGCGTACGCGTGCGCACTTGTATAAAGACTACGGCACGTCTAATCGCCAAACCATGTTAAAGTTCGCTTTGGCATATATTTGTGGGAGAATCAGAATGGATTTATATAGATAGTAGCAAATAGCGAGTTTATGCCAAAGACATTGATTTTTATTTTTTATCAGCTCATTGACAAAACAAAGTTCATATTGTCTATTTCCTATTGCTTAAATTGTCGCAATGTGTTATAATAAAATAAATATAATTGAAAGAATTATGTGCGTATGAAAAATAAAGAGATTACTGTATTAGATCAGGAAATTCATATCAACAAAGACGATTATTTTTCCCTTACGGATATTGCAAGATATAAGAATCCGGAAGCCCCTGCCGATGTCGTAAAAAATTGGTTGCGCCGAAAAGATACAATAGAATTTATAGGCTTGTGGGAACAACTCAACAACCCGATTTTTAACATGGTCGAATTCGACCAGTTTAAAAATGAAGCCGGACATAATTATTTTACGCTATCCCCTAAAAAATGGATAGATGGCGTAAATGCTATCGGTATCATTTCAAAGGCAGGCAAATACAATGCAGGCACTTATGCGCACAAAGATATTGCTTTACAATTTGCATCTTGGATTTCGCCCGAAATCAATTTATATATTATCAAAGAATTCCAAAGACTCAAAGCGGACGAGCAAAAGCAACTTGGCTGGACGGTTAAACGCGAACTGGCGAAGATAAACTATCGTATCCATACAGACGCCATTAAGGATAATATCATTATTCCGCTTGAAATTACGAAAGAGCAAGCGTCGTTCGTTTACGCAAGCGAAGCCGACGTCTTGAATGTCGCGCTTTTCGGTATGACCGCAAAGCAGTGGCGAGAGAAAAATCCCGATAAAAAAGGCAATATGCGCGATTATGCGGAAGTTTCGCAACTAGTATGCCTTTCCAATCTCGAAAATTTGAATGCGTATCTGATAGATAACGGAGTAAACCAGCAAGAACGGTTGATAGAGCTAAATAAAGCGGCAATTCGTCAAATGAAAGTTTTGGCGGAAGAAACGCTTAAACTGCTCGGCAACTCGGACGAGCAATGAGGAGCAAGGAAATTTTTCGAAAAAGAAAACATGCAAGAGTGCAATTGATTT
>ULRF01007141.1_pt1 | contig 19050 bp, 20 predicted proteins | sample 1955131 | NCBI WGS metagenome assembly ULRF01 (sample SAMEA4835673, study PRJEB28245) | human gut metagenome | biome: gut microbiome; material: fecal sample | place: Denmark | collected 2008
CGACGCAAGAACACATTACCCACAGCATCGGTGCGGATTTGCAAATGCAAATCCTGCACCTGCTCCAACAGCCAGCTCTGAGCCTTTTTATCCAGCGGACTGTAGGCAAGGCGGGTAACGCCCTCTTCACTGTCCGTAAAAGAAGCCAAGCCTTGTAAAAGTTTAGCTACACGTTCATGATTTACCTGTAACATTTTTATTCCCCCTTCATTCGGAAATAGCAACAAAAAATATATAATAAAGATGACAGCTTTATTATACTTGCTTCTTAAGCATCACACAAGAGCGGCACTTCATCTGAAAATCCGAGATTATGGAAAGTTTTTTACACTTTTGCTAAAAACTCCTTGCAATTAATGTAAAATCCACGTAAAATTATCATAGCAAAATTTAAGAAAAGAGGTTATTTATTTTGGAACGCAAAGTTATTCAAGTTGAAGAACGTCCGCCATTACTACTTAATATTCCGTTAAGTATCCAGCATCTGTTCGCCATGTTCGGCTCTACCGTGCTGGTCCCCTTTTTATTCAAGGTCAACCCTACCACCTGCCTGTTCATGAACGGCCTAGGTACCCTGCTCTACATCTTCATCACCAAGGGCAAAATTCCTTCCTATCTCGGCTCCAGCTTTGCCTTTATCTCTCCTGTACTGCTGATTATGTCCACCTCTGCCTATAACCATGCACAGTCCGGCTTTATCGTTTTCGGTCTGCTGTTCATGCTTTTCTCGCTGATTATTCACTGCGTAGGCACCAAATGGATTGATGTTATCTTCCCGCCGGCAGCAATGGGCGCAATCATCGCTGTTATCGGTCTGGAGCTGGCACCTGTTGCAGCCAACATGGCAGGTTTGACCGGTGATAACATTAATATGGTCAACGTGGCTATTTCTATGTTCACATTGGCGGTCGGCGTTATCGGCTCTGTTGCCTTCCGCGGCTTCATGAGCATCATCCCGATTCTCTTCGGCGTTGTCTGCGGTTATGTTTTTGCGGCTATCATGGGTATCGTCAACTTCCAGCCGGTAATCGACGCTCCCTGGTTTCAGGTACCGCATTTCTACGCTCCGGTTTTCGATATCAACGCTATTATGATTATAGCTCCGGCCGCACTCGTTGTACTGGCTGAGCATATCGGCCATCTCGTAGTAACCGGCAACATTGTTGACCGCGACCTGATTAAGGATCCCGGCCTTTCCCGTTCCCTGTTTGCTGACGGCCTTTCTAATGTTATCAGCGGCTTTGCCGGCGCAACTCCGAACACTACATACGGTGAAAACATCGGCGTTATGGCAATCACCAAGGTTTACAGCACCTGGGTTATCGGCGGCGCTGCTGTCATGGCAATCATCCTTTCCTTCTGCGGTAAGCTCAGCGAGCTGATTCACAGTATCCCCGTTCCTGTTATGGGCGGCATCTGCATCCTGCTGTTCGGCGTAATCGCTGCCAGCGGCATCCGCGTACTGGTTGAACGTCAGGTAGATTACAGCAAATCCTCCAACCTCGTAATGACCTCTGTTATTATGATTATCGGCCTTTCCGGTGCGAAGCTCTCCTTCGGTGCCTTTTCCGTACAGGGCATGGTGCTGGCAACTGTTGTTGCTATTATTATGAGCCTTATCTTCAAGCTCTTTGAATCCCTGCACCTGCTGAACGAATAAGACATATAAAGCACAAAACCGCTGCAGAAGCTCTGCAGCGGTTTTTAGTATTTACAACGCAAGCCTGCGAGCGCAGGCTTGTCTTTTTTATTTTAGAAACGGAAATCTCTTTCTCCCTGAGCAATTTTTTGCAGACGCTCTAGGCAAACCTCACGCACCTTTTCCTGCGGAATATTCGGCAACTCGGCCTGCAACAGTTTTTCGCCCAAAGCCTTTGTTGCCGGAGAAGCATAATCCTCCAGATATTCCTTCAGCGTCAGCAGCGCATTAGGATGGCAGCAATTCTGAATCTGCTTGGACTTACACAGCTCCATAAATCTGTCGCCTGTGCGTCCGGCACGGTAGCAGGCAGTACAGAACGATGGCAGGAAGCCAAGCTCCATCAGCCATTCAATTACTTCATCCAAAGAACGTTGGTCAGAAACGTCAAACTGCTCGGTATCGGTAGGGCGCACATCCTCGGTGTAACCGCCTACGGAAGTACGCGAGCCGCCGCTAATCTGAGAAATACCAAGATGCAGTGCCTTTTCACGCACAGCCTGATTTTCACGTGTAGAAATAATCATACCTGTATACGGAACAGCAATGCGGATAATAGCAATAATCTTGCAGAAGGTTGCATCATCAATACCATTGTCAAAAACGCCCGGGTCGATATCATCGGCGCGTTTGATACGCGGTACGCTGATGGTATGCGGACCTACGCCGTGTACTGCCTCCAGATGCTCGGCATGCATCAAAAGGCCGGCCAATTCGTAACGGTAACGCTCCAAACCGAACAGTACACCCAAGCCTACATCATCAATGCCGCCCTCCATCGCTCTGTCCATCGCCTCCGTATGGTAAGCGTAATTGTGCTTCGGTCCACGCGGGTGCAAGTTTTCATAGCTTTCCTTATGATAGGTTTCCTGGAAGAGGATATAGGTACCAATGCCCGCTTCCTTCAGCTTACGGTAATTTTCTACGGTAGTAGCCGCAATGTTTACGTTTACGCGGCGGATAGCGCCGTTTTTATGCTTAATAGAATAGATAGTCTTAATGCAGTCCAGAATATACTCAATCGGATTGTTTACCGGGTCCTCGCCAGCCTCCAGCGCCAAACGCTTATGGCCCATATCCTGCAGTGCGATAACCTCAGCACGCACCTCGTCCTGAGTCAGCTTTTTACGTCCGATATGCTTATTAGTTGCATGGTAAGGACAATATACGCAGTGATTGATACAATAGTTGGATAAATACAGCGGAGCAAACAGCACTATACGGTTGCCGTAAAAGTCCTTTTTAATCTGCTCAGCCAGAGCAAACATTTCCTGTACCAGCTTTTCGTCCTCGCAGGCAAGCAGTACGCTAGCCTCACGATGGCTCAAGCCCTTGCGCAGCTTGGCTTTGGCAATAATCTGCTCCAGCAGCTCCTTGTTGTTTTTGTTGGCCTCAGCATAAGCAAGTGTGTCGAGGATTTCCTCATGACAGATAAATTCTTCGGCCTTCATTGATTTTGCATTATACATTTTGTTTCCTCCTTACAGGTCAGTAATATCTTTCCCGTCAGATAGTTTGTATCCAGCAGTCTATTCCTTGGCAATTACGTTGGAATAAACAGTTTTGGTATTTACACCGGCCAGCAGTCCCAGTTTACCGCTCATAGCGCTGATAATATCCTGCGGTGCATCAACGGCAACGCAGATAATATTAACATTCTTCTGGCGATAGGGCAGGCCCATGCGGCCGATAATATAACTGCTGTAGGTATGCAAAATTGCGTTAAGCTCTTCCACAGCCTCAGGCTGCGTTACAATCAGAGAGATAACAGCTACTCTTGTTTCCATACTAATCACCCTTCTCTTTTTGGAACATGGCAGAATCTAAATCTGCGATATTTTGCTGAATATATCTATAATAGTATACCATATTTCACGAAAAGTGTGGTATACTAATCCTATAAATATTTATCCGCTTGTAAACAGCTTATAACAAAAGGAGCCATTATAATGCTGAATATATTTTTCTCTTTATTTCTTTTGGGCATGCTGATCGTTTTATGCGGCAAGGCTATCAGCCGTGCCATGCACCAGCAACAGCCGTTAAACAGCAAGGAAGCTGCTCTGCTCATAGCACTTTCGCTTGGCTGTCTTTTTGCCCTGAACGCCGGCGTCAGCGCTGTCTACAAAACCCAGCTGCTTTTCTACTGAAAAGGGCGCAGCCCGGCTGCCGCAAATGCGGCAGCTTTTTTCTTTACGCAAAAAAGAGGCAGACAGCAGGCTTTTGCCTCGCTGTTTGCCTCTTATGCTGCTATTTTGTTTTACGTTCTGTCGCAGAAATCCCCATTAAAGCCTTTTAAAGCGTCTATAATTAATTCTGCTTCAGCAAATTAATAGTTGGTTACCTTCAGCTCGAAATAACCTTGAGGATGGTCGCATACCGGACATTTTTCCGGAGCCTTTTCAGCAATAACAATCTTGCCGCAGTTAGTGCAGATCCAAACCTTTTTCTCTTCACGTTGGAAAACACGGTCATTCTCAATGTTTGCCAAAAGCGCACGATATCTTTCTTCATGCTCTTTTTCAATCTTGCCTACTTCTTCAAACAGGAATGCAATTTTATCAAAGCCTTCCTCTTTGGCAACCTTGGCAAATTCGGCATACATTTCGGTCCACTCATAGTTTTCGCCTGCAGCTGCATCCTTCAGATTTTCAATAGTCTGGGGAACAGCGCCACCATGCAGTGCCTTGAACCACAATTTAGCATGCTCTTTTTCATTACCGGCAGTTTCGGTAAAAATAGCGCCAATTTGGTTATAGCCTTCTTTTTTGGCTGCACTTGCATAATATTGGTACTTAGTGTGAGCCTGAGACTCGCCGGCAAAAGCGGTCTGCAAATTTTTTTCAGTCTTGCTACCTTTTAAATCCATTTTCAATTCCTCCTCTTGAAAACGACGCAACAGCCTTCCCAAACTAAAGCTTATATAGCCTTAGAATCAGTTTTGGTCATCACCCAAAACTTCTTCGCTTACAGGGCGCTCTGCCATTTCCTTTTGGCATTCAGGGCAGATACCGCTGAAAACAATATCATGATGATTCATTTTGTAGCCAGTTACAGCAGCTACCTTTTCATCCATATCCGGGATATAATCAAAGTTTTCTACGTTCATAAACTTACCGCATTCAGTGCATTTGATGTGATAATGTCTTGCTAGAATATGATCAAAACGATCAGCACCGCTAGGAACGGAAACCTTGCTCAGCAGGCCGCTTTCAACCAAAGAATTAAGGTTGCGGTAAACGGTACCTTTGCTGATATCGGGATACTCCATAGTAATGCGGTCATATACTTCTTCAGCAGTAGGGTGATCTGCTAAAAAACGTACAGCCGCGATAACAAGTTGTCTTTGAATAGTGTTTCTTTTAGCCATTTTCACCATCCTTTATCAAAAATAATTCTCATTTAGAATTATACACCCTCCGTTAAAATTGTCAAGTATTTTTAGTACCAATCTACAAAATAATCACAAATAAATTTCTACTTTTTTTGCTGTTGTCTAGCAGATAATCAATTCATTCTTAATTCTAAAATTACTCATATAGAAAAAACATAACAAAGAATAGAAAATGCTTCTCATTAACACTTGATTCAAGATATAAAAAAAGTACTGTCAGAACTTTGTCCGACAGTATTAGTTAACCTATACCATTTATTCGGTTTTCTCCCAGATTAACTGCACAGGCAGATTAGAGGCTCCGGGAGGAGACCAGATAAAGCTGTATTCTCCTGCTTTCAGCTTTCCAAGCTCAATGGCTTCCTCTATTTTTGTCCCTACGCACACCGTGCTCTCCGGTAATGCCAGCAGCTGACGCTCACCCTTAGTTTTATTTTCCAGTACGCCATAGCCGGCAAATGGTCCGCCGATCGGATTCAAAATAAAGCTGATAGGCTTTTTACCGGTAACAGTAAAGTTTACCTTATAGATAACGCCGTAGTTACCGTAATTTTCCGCAGGCAGTCCGGTAGTAGCATCAACGCCCTTGGCATAGCCCTCCTGCGACGTTGCCAGCTCCAGCATGAGCGGTTTTTCCGGCGCATTGACAGGCTTTTTCAGCGTATAGTTCCAGTCTGCAGACTCAAATGTACCGCGCAGCGGATGTTCATCCATCGGCTGAATTGCGGCAGCCTCGTTAAACAGCTCCAGATCACTCTTTGTTTCGCACATCAGTACACTTACCTCAACAGGCTTGTCAAAGTGCAGGTCAATAGTTGCCGTATACAGCTTATCTGTCGGCAGAATAATTCCGCGACCGCCGAGCAGCTCATGACTGCGGCCAAAGCCCAGCTTGCCATCCTGCGGCTTCTGGCTGCTGTCATCAAAATATTCCTTTTGAGAGTTTTTGCCGTCACGCATATAATCATAGTTAAAGCCTGCCACACCGCTGCGTGTTACCTTGTAAGTCACAGGGCGCAGATTGTCTGTATTCTTCAGCATTACCGCCAGCTTTTTCTTACCGGCAACACCATTGACATGATGCAGAAATAAACGTACATCACCCTCCACCTTATCTCGGTACAGTATACCGTTATTATAAACAGTTTCCGGACTGTCGCTGAAAAGCAGCTTCGGTCCATTGGCGACAAAATCCGCCTGCGCCTGCTCGGCAACATAATCCTCCGGAATAAATACCGGTCTTTGCTGTGCGCCTGCTATGTTCAGCACGCCACAGGATACAGTAACAAGAAAAGCCTGCAAAGCTTTTTTTAAGTTCATCAAACCCCTCCCTCAAACTCACGAAAAACTATCCGCAGCCAAAATTATTCACTATAATTAAAGCTGCGGACTCAGTAACAATATTCTAAGATTTTTATTTCAGGCTGTTTTTATAATCAGCCATAAACTGCGCCAGCCCTTTATCTGTCAGCGGATGGACAATCATCTGCTCCAACACCTTAGTCGGAATAGTTGCAATCTGGCATCCTGTCAGCATAACCTTTTCCACGTGTTCCAGATTACGGATGCTTGCAGCAATTACTTCGGTAGTAATGCCATAAAGCTTAAAAGCTTTAACAATGTTTTCTACCAGCTGTACACCGTTTTCACCGATATCGTCCAAGCGTCCGATAAACGGGCTGACATAGCTGGCACCTGCGCGTGCGGCTAGCAAAGCCTGGGCCATGCTGAATACCAGAGTTACATTGGTTTTAATACCTTCCGCGCTCAGAATTTTTACTGCCTTCAAGCCTTCCGGGATGCAGGGAATTTTAATAACGATGTTATCCGCAATCTTTACAAGCTTGCGTGCTTCCTCTACCATGCCGTCACATTCGGTGCTGATAACCTCAGCGCTGACAGGACCGGCAACCAGCTTGGTAATTTCCGGGATAACCTCAGCTTGGGTACGGCCGCTTTTGGCAATCAGGCTCGGGTTGGTTGTAACACCATACACAACACCCCAATCGACAAATTTGGCAATCTCCTCTACATTAGCAGTATCCATAAAAATCTTCATTTTTTAACTAACCCTCTTTACAAATCAAATTCATATTTTTGTTATTTATTATTGTGCTTTATCGCGCGTCCTTACGGAAGTACGACTACCTTCTCAGGATGAGTCTGAGCTGGCAAGCTCATAGTCATCATGCTGCTCCAAACAAGCAGCTTATCGCCTTTTTTAATCTTAGCGAAGTCTGCGCAGGCAGCTGCATCAATCGTTGCAATAACATCATTATTGGTGTTGAGTACGGTTACATAGCTTCCATCCTTAGCAAGACTTGCCTGTGCTACCTCAAAAAAGCTTGCAGGCTCTTCGCTGTCTTCAATCACAATCGCCAGAGCATGGCTTTGCGGCGGCATGCTGCGTGTCATGGTTGCGGAATAATAAGCAGTAACCTTCTGGCCTTCCTTTAAAGCATAGGGCAGACGCAGCTTACCGCTGGCACCCTCCACAACGTAGGTATCACGGTCAACAATAGCTGCAACCATATTTCTGCTGCCCTCGCCTTTAATAACATACATACCAGCCTCTACAGCAACGATTTCACCACGGGTAACATAGGTTCCCGGTGCGCGCATTACCTCAGGATTTGCCTGTACCTCATCCAGGGGAGAGGATTGAGCCGCGTCAGCGGCGAAAGCACTGCCGGCACCCAACAGCGCCATGCAGGAAAATACTAAAGCGATTTTTTTAAGTGATTTCATAATATATACCTCCAAGATATTGCTTTTGTTTATGCTTATAAGTATAGCATAAGATTATGGCAAAATCATGGCAGTTTTGATTAATTATTTACTTGTTGCTGAAATGTACAGCGATTTCCGTAACGGTAGCAGCAGCCTTCCACAGGCAATCCTCATTGAAATCGAAGTGACTGTTGTGATGACCTGCGGCGATTTTTGTACCGTACATCATATACAGAGCACGGCCGCCGTGCTGCTGTACGCGCTCCATGAAGTAACCGCAGTCCTCGCTGCCGCCCATGTCCACATATTCAACAACCTCGTCATAATGACATTTTTCCTCAATCAGCTCTGCTACCTCATGGCCCAGCTCCTTGTCTGCAAAGCAGGCAGGTGCAGCCCCGGCCATGGTGATTTTTACCTTAACGTCATACATAGCGGCGCAGGCATTAAGAATGCGCTTAGCCTCGGTAACCATGTATTCATCAATTTCGGTAGTAGCACCGCGTGTTTCCAGCTTAATAGCAGCGATATCAGGCACAACATTGCGTCCGGTGCCGGCGTTGAGTACGCCTACGTTGATACGGCTGGAGCCCTTGCTGTTACGGGGAATGGTATTCAGGGAAATTGCAGCCTGTGCTGCTGCCAACAAAGCATTCTTGCCCTGCTCCGGAGCAGCGCCTGCGTGGGCAGACACACCGGTAAATTCCGCATCCAGCTTCGTAGTTGCCAGAAAACCGTCAGTCATCGTTACCAGGCAGTTGTTTGTAGTAGCCTTGAAGCCGATATGACCGCCGAACAGATAATCGACATCATCAACTACACCGGCGTTCATCATAGCGAAGGCACCGCGTACACCTTCCTCCGCAGGTTGGAAAATCAATTTTATGGTGCCTGCCAAACGTGCTTTATTGGCGGCAAGCAGCTTTGCTGCCGACAGGCCGATGGTTACGTGACCGTCATGACCGCAGGCATGCATAGCCTTTTTATGTTCGGAAGCAAAGCCTTCCTTAGCTGGGCGATGCTCCTCGCTGCGCTCCTCTTCTACATCGTTGCAGTCCATATCAAAGCGGAAGGCAACTGTTTTACCGGGTTTATCTGTTTTAAGAGTTGCCACGATACCGGTCTTGCCGCCTGCCATCTTCTTTACCAGCTCCGGATCCGCACCTTCGCTGATTGCTCTTTGCATATAATCAGCCAGCTCTGCCTCGCTCGGCACACCCATCATAGATTTTTCGTCAATAACGTCATCGCCGAATTTAACATCATAGCCAAGATTTTTCAGCTCACCGATAATCATGCTTGCCGTACGGAATTCCGTCCAGCCTGTTTCCGGATGTCTATGCAAATCTCTGCGGCGTTCGACCATTTCATCTTTTAATTCTTCAGCCTGTTGCCAAATTGTTGCCATGTTTCTTACCCCCATTAAAAAAGTACAGTCTGCTCACTGTCTAAAGGCAGATAAACCTCGCTCTTATCTTTTAAACGATTGTTATTATCCACCCACTGTCCGCACGGACATTGTATTGCAGCGGTAGGCAGCGCCCAAGCCAAATGTTTTCCGCAATCAGGACAGATATATTCTACCTGCAGCCTGTCACGCTCTTTTTTCTTCATAAATAAAGCGCACCTCCTGCTTCTTATTGCGTTTTTTATTATAGCACATTTGTACCATTAAGAAAATGCTTTGACGGCAGTAAGTGTTAAAAGTAAGTAAGTTAAGCAACTGCTTCATTTTATTTATTAATGTCATGCTCCTGCCGGTTCGTGTTTTTTCTGTGTCTTTCAGGTTAAAATTGTATTTATATGCTATAATTAAGCTGATTAAATCAGAGTCAGGAGGTTAGAAATATGACTAAGATTAAACAAATGCTTTGTGCCCTGCTTACCGTCTGCCTGCTGCTTATCGGCAGTACAAATGCTATGGCAGCACAGCCTGATACACCGAGCATCAGCGTCAGCGCCAACGCAAGCATTGAGGTGGCACCGGATGCTGCCGTAATCAGCTTTGATGTCAATGGCAAGGGCCGTACCGCTGCCGAAGCAACAAGCGCATCTGCCGCCAAAATGGATAGTGTTAAGCGTAATCTGCTTGGCTGCAATATTCTGGGTAATGATATTACAACAACAAGCTATACTCTTTATCCAGATACCGATATCAAGGGTAAAATCACCGATTATACCGCCAGCAACAGTGTGCGCATCAAGCTCAAGGATATCAGCAAGCTTGGTCCGGTAATTGATAAAATCAGTGCTGCCGGCGTTGATACAATAAATAATATTTCCTTCAGCGTCAGCAGCAGAGAGCTTTACCGCAACAAACTGCTGGCTCAGGCTGTTGAAAACGCACGCCAGCAGGCTGCCGTGGTTGCCAATGCCGGCGGACGCACGCTCGGCAAGCTGCTGAGCGCCAACATCAGCACCTACAGCGGCGGCATGGGGCGCTCCTATGGCAACATGAAGCTGATGGCTGCATCCGACAGAGCTGTTGCCCCCGAAACAAGCATCTCTGCGCAGGAAATTACGATTAAAGCCAGCGTTGATACTGTTTTCGCCATGGAATAAATTACTACAAGCTAAAAACTGCTGCCTAGCGTCACAGACGCAGGACAGCAGTTTTTTCTTTGGCAGAACAAGCCTGCCGTATTGCACTGTTTTATTTTTTCTTCGGCAGCTTATATTCCTTCAGCGCCTGAAAAAGCTCCGCACTTCCGGGTGCATATTGAGCGCACAGCTCCTTGAGTGCCGCAAAGTTTTTCAGCTCTACACCCCACAAAAAGCAGTCAGCATCATCATAAGCAGCAACAACGATAAACTTTTTGGCATCCAGCGGTGTTTTGCCCAAATCATCCGTCAGCATAATATAATCCGTGCCAAAATCCATACCGTACACCGTAATATTTTCTTCCGGAGTAGCATCCTCCCAAAAGCCCAGTTGATCAAAATCAGCAGCAGTAAGCATAATACACCTCATTTTCATATAATCTATCCTTAATATAACACGTTGCGCTGTCATTTGCAACTTTAGCTGATGACATAGTCTAACTTATCTTTATGCCGCTACTCGGCTCCTTATTCAGCCAAAATTTGGTTTACTATTTTTTATTATTAGTTAACAATATAAAGATATTCAAAGAGTAAATTTTGTAAATAAAATTCGTCTTTTTTTTATAAAAATACTGCCCTATCCTACCCGAAATCGCCATTTGGTGTAGGGACATTCAGGTATAAATCTGTCATAATATACTTGAAGGACGAAGCAACGGCTCGCGTTCATACCGATGAAGATAAAATATGCTATTGTTAAACAACAGCTGGAGGTGTTATTATGGCAAGCTTAACTGTAAATCCTGACTACAAGCTTATCGGCAACAATATCAAACAAATGCACACCAAATCACAGGTGTCTCAGCAAAGCCTGGCAAAAGCGATTAATATTTCCCAAACCCACATGAGCAATCTGGAAAACGGTAAGACCGGCGTAAGCCTGGCAATTGCCATCCGTATCTCCCAACATCTTAAATGCAGCCTGGATGAGCTGATTTTCGGCACTAATAAAAAATCTTATCCGGCAGCAAGCAAGCCATTGAGCGACCACACTGTTGATGAATTCAATCAGCTTCTGAAGCGCTCTCTGGCAGAAATGATGTTTCAATGTCTGCAGCACCCGGAAGTCCAAAATGTAAAATAAATCGAGCTGCTTTTCAGTTCTATCCTTAAAGCCGCTGCGTCCCTTTGGACGCAGCGCTTTTTGTATGCAAAAACCCCGCCATTGTGGCGGGGTTAAAAAGAGCTTAAGCGGTGAGCAAAGAAAAGAAGCTCCTAATGTGTTAATATACTAATGACCTGCCAGTCAAAGTAAAAAACACATTAGGAGAACATTAAAATGCCGAAAAAGCAAGATAATATCGTAAATAGTTTAGCACATACCAAGTGGAATTGTAAGTACCATATAGTATTTGCGCCCAAATATCGTAGAAAAATTTTTTATGAAGAAAAAAGATTGGAGATAATGGATATATTAAGAACAATATGCGGATGGAAAGGAGTAGAAATAATAGAGGGAGAAGTATGTCCAGATCATGTACATCTGTTGTTAAGTATCCCGCCCAAAATGAGCGTTTCGTATTTCGTAGGATACTTAAAAGGAAAAAGTAGTCTGATGATGTTTCAACGGTTTGGAAATATGAAATTTGCATATCGAAATCGCGAATTTTGGTGTAAGGGATACTATGTAGATACAGTAGGTAAAAATACTACTGCAATAAAAGAATACATAGCAAATCAATTGGAGCGAGATAAAGAAATGGACCAGTTAGTGTTATTTGATCCTAAAGATCCATTTATGGGTAGCAAGTAATAATTGCATGGCTGGCAGGCCAATAAAAGACACATTTATGTGTGGCTGCTGAAGATAGGGCTATGCCCGAAAAATAAAAGCCACCCGCTAGGCGGGTGGATCTTTACTTTCTAGTAATGCAAGGTATTCCTTACTGTAGCTACGTAGAAAAAAGCAGTAAAAATTCACAATTTAATTGCGCTTGATAGCTTGTCAATTTTATCTTAATTTTCTTGTTTTTTATCGTTTGAAACTCCGTTTTTAGTTTATAAGACATAGTCATCTTTTAAATTAATAAACTATGTTTATAAATTGATTTTATTTGGCTGTAGTTAAACCGCGATGTTATAATAATTATAATGAGAGGATGAAGAATCCGGCAAAAAATGAACAATATATTCCTTATCCAATATGTACTTATATCTACGTTGCTGTAAATTTTTTTCCTCTAAAGGCTTAACTCACATAACACAAAAAATTTCAGAGGAGTGTGATTTTTATGAAAAAGACTATGTCGAAAAAAATTGTTGCCATTATGGTTTGCACTGCTGCTTTGGCCGGTATTTATGGTGGGCCGGTGTACGCAGAGAGTTTGTACAAAGGCAATCTAAGTGATATAGTATATGTAAAAGGAGGATCTACAGGGTTCCCCCGTATTACCGACCTTGATTTGGATAAAGTTACAATTGATGGCACTAATGGCTCTATTACTATAAACGGTCAAAAAATACAAACTGATAATATGAATAATATTTATGTGAATACAGGTCTCCATACCACAGGCCAAATTACTGTAGATGATAATTTGTCTGTTAGTAGAAACGCGACTGTAAAAGGCACACTGGCAGTTGGTACAGATGGCGGCCAATTCATTGTAGGCGAAAATGGTGCTATCAGTGCTGCCGGCGGCAACTTCTCTGTAGCAGCTGATGGTGCAACAGCAGTAAAATCTACCCTTGATGCGGAAGGAAAGTCAACCCTCAAAGGAGGTTTAGAAGTTACCGGTGGTGCTACTACAGACACACTGTCTGTTACCGGCGCTGCAACTGCTGCTAGCCTGAACGTTACCAACAACGCAGCTGTTGGCGGCGGTTTAAATGTTACCGGTGTCACTACTACAGATACCTTGACTGTTACTGGCAATTCTAACCTCCAAGGTGACCTGACTGTTACCGGCGATTCTAAACTTAACGGTAAACTCGAAGTTGATGGCACTTTTTCCGCTGCAGAAGGCAATTTCTTTGTAGCAGCTGACGGCGCAACAGATATTGCTGCGAACCTGAATGTTAAAGATGACATCGTTTCCGAAGGAGGCGACGTTAAAATCAAAGACAAAAACACTAACGAAATCAAACTTTCCGACCTTGGCTATCTCGGTGATCTGGATCAAGAACTGACTGCTCATTCTGAGTACAACGGCACTGCAGTTGGAGCCTTCAATGCAGAGGCTGCTATCCGCCGCGGCGAAATCGCCCGCCTTGATAACCGTATCGACGAACTGGATACCCGCGTAAATAAGGTTGGTGCAATGGCTGCTGCTATCGCTTCCCTGAAATCTATCGGCTACTCCCCCGAAGCTCCTACCGAATTCTCCGTTGGCGTAGGCCAGTACAAAGGTAAAACCGGTATTGCTCTTGGCTTCTTCCACTATCCGAACAAAGACTTCATGCTGAACTTCAGCATGTCCAGCTCCAGCGGCGAAATGATGGGCGGCATTGGTGCAACCTGGCGCTTTGGCAAGGCTAAAGGCTAAACAGATAATCAGCAGACCTTCACATCGGTGTATGCAAACTAAAGCTTTAGTAAAGCAACAATAAAATAGCTGTTATCGAATACTGGTGTCATCCGCTTGGCACCAGTATTCTTATGTCAAGATAATGACGCACTCCCAAACTAAAAATCAAATTTTTCTTAAAATGCTTTTAAAAGACTTTACTAATTGAGAAAAAACAGTTATGATTATATATAGAATAGGCTTTTAAGCTATATTTAATTGGAGGTAATGTAAATGAAAAAATTAGTTTTAGTCTTAACTATGCTGCTTGCATTTGCATTTAGCAGTCTGGCATTTGCTGCTGACGGCGGCGATTTGAACAAGGAGCAAAGAACCGCTGAAAAGATGATGACAGCTCTTGAAGGTGATGCTGCTACCAGCTATGCAACATTTGCTCCGGCTCTTAGCGCTGAACTGAGCAAAACAATGGACCAGAAAAACTTCACTGCTATCCAAAGACAGGTTAAGCAACAATTTGGTTCCTTAAAGGAAACTAAATTTTTCAGCTTTGAGCGCTATGACCAGGCAGATAAGGTAACCTATATCGCAGGCTTCTCCAAAGAAAAAATCGTAGTTATGTCCTTTGTCTTCGGCAAAGATGCTAAGTTGCAAAACTTCAGCTTCTCTCCGTACAAAGCACCGGAACAAGCTCCTGCTGAAAAGAAATAAGACCTTTTGCACTGCATCCTGCTGCCCAAGCCGTGGGATGCAGTTTTTTATTGCTTATAACCAACCTTTCGCTTATAATTAACTTATCCAAAAATTTTTAGGGAGTAGGTATATATTTATGGAAAGAGAAAGCTTTTCCTCACGTCTTGGCTTTATTTTAATATCTGCCGGCTGTGCTATCGGCTTAGGCAATGTCTGGCGTTTCCCGTTTATTACGGGCTTATACGGAGGTGCCTCCTTCGTTTTAATTTATCTTTGCTTTTTGCTGCTTTTGGGCTTGCCCATCATGGTAGCGGAATTTGCTGTCGGCCGTGCTAGTGTACGCAGCGCTGCAAAATCCTTCGACGTACTGGAGCCTGCCGGTACAAAATGGCATCTTTATAAATACGGTGCTATTGCCGGCAACGTTCTTCTGATGATGTTCTATACCACGGTTTCCGGCTGGATGCTGTATTATTTCTACAAAATGGCTGTCGGCGGCTTTGTTGGTCTGGACGCCAAAGGTGTCGGCAACGTTTTCGGCAGTCTGCTGAGCGACCCCGTAACTATGGCAGGCAATATGATTATTATCGTTCTCTCCTGCTTCGGTGTCTGCTATCTAGGCGTCAAAGCCGGCGTTGAGCGTATCACCAAAAATATGATGGCCTGTCTGCTGCTGCTCATGCTGATTCTGGCAATAAACTCCATTACTCTGCCCAACAGTTCCGCAGGTCTTAAATATTATCTCTATCCTGACTTCAACAGAGTGCTGGAGCACGGTATCCGCGAGGTAGTTTTCGCCGCTATGGGACAAGCCTTCTTCACGCTGAGCCTTGGCATCGGCGCACTGGCTATCTTCGGCAGCTACATCGGCAAGGAACAGCGCCTGACCGGTGAAGCAATGTGGATTATGGCACTGGATACCTTTGTAGCGATTGTTTCCGGCCTAATTATTTTCCCGGCCTGCTTCAGCTTCGGCATCAACCCCGACAGCGGTCCAAACCTGCTGTTCATCACCCTCCCCAACGTGTTCAACGCCATGAGCGGCGGCCGTATCTGGGGTACTCTGTTCTTCCTGTTCATGCTTTTCGCAGCCATGTCTACAGTAATCGCTGTATTCGAAAACATTACCTCCTGCATCTGCGATTTAACCGGTTGGGAGCGCAAAAAGACTATTCGCTTTAACATTATCGCGATTATCCTGCTTTCCCTGCCCTGCGTGCTGGGTTTCAATCTGTGGGGCCACATTCAGCCCTTGGGCAAAGGCACCTGCATTCTTGACCTCGAAGACTTCCTTGTCAGCAACAATTTGCTGCCCTTGGGCAGTCTGATTTATCTCAGCTTCTGCACCAGCCGTTACGGTTGGGGCTGGGATAACTTTATTGCAGAGGCAGATACCGGTAAGGGCATTCCCTTCCCCAAATGGATTCGCTTCTATGCTACCTACATTCTGCCGCTGATAGTGCTGTATATCTTCTTCAACGGATACTATGCTATGTTCGTAAAATAAGGTTGCGTTGACAGTTTACGTCAGTGCATTTATAATTATTATATAAATATAAGAACAAAAAGAGGTAAGACTAATATGAGTAAAATTATCCTGACCGGCGACCGTCCTACCGGACGTCTGCATGTAGGCCACTATGTAGGCTCTCTGCGCCAGCGTGTACAGCTGCAAAATTCTGGTGCATATGATAAGGTATATATCATGATTGCTGATGCCCAGGCGCTTACAGACAACGCTGAGCATCCGGAAAAGGTACGTAAGAACATCATCGAGGTAGCACTGGATTATCTGGCATGCGGTCTTGATCCTGCTAAATCTACCCTTTTCATTCAATCCATGGTACCGCAGCTGACCGAGCTGACCTTCTACTATATGAACCTGGTTACTGTATCCCGTCTACAGCGTAACCCGACCGTTAAGAACGAAATCAAAATGCGTAACTTTGAAGCAAGCATTCCTACCGGCTTCTTCTGCTATCCTATCAGCCAGGCTGCAGATATTACCGCTTTCCGCGCTACTGTAGTGCCTGTAGGCGAAGACCAGCTGCCGATGCTGGAGCAATGCAAGGAAATCGTGCACAAGTTCAATTCCGTGTACGGCGAAACTCTGGTTGACCCGGATATCATGCTGCCGCAAAATGATGCCTGCCTGCGTCTGCCCGGCATTGACGGCAAGGCTAAGATGAGCAAATCCCTGGGCAACTGCATTTATCTTTCCGATGAACCGGAGGATATCAAAAAGAAGGTTATGTCCATGTACACCGATCCTGACCATGTACGCGTAGAGGATCCCGGTAAGATTGAAGGCAATACTGTTTTCACCTATCTGGACGCTTTCAGCACTGAAGAGCACTTTGCCAAATTTCTGCCGGACTATGCTAACCTGGACGAGCTGAAGGCTCACTACCAACGCGGTGGTCTGGGTGACGTAAAGGTTAAGAAGTTCCTCAACAACGTGCTGCAGGACGTGCTGGAGCCCATCCGTGAGCGCCGTCACTATTGGGAGCAACGCATCCCTGAGGTTTATGAAATCCTGCGTGCAGGCAGCAAGGAAGCTGAAGCTGCTGCTGCTGCAACTCTGCATGACGTACGCGAGGCAATGCGAATCAACTACTTCGATGACGAAGCTTTGATGAACCAGCCCTACGAAAAACAACACTAAGCCATATACTGCAATCCCCTCTTTCCGAACAGGAAGAGGGGATTTTTTTGTGCGCTATGAAGCCCGTAAAGCTGCCTGCAGGCAAAATAAAAGACCTACGGTATTGCTACCGTAGGCCGATATTGTAATGTTATTCCTGATTCTTTACATGCAGCTGTGCCAGCGCCTGCTTAGCAGCATGCTGCTCCGAATCTTTTTTAGTACGACCGCTGCCCTCGCCTATAACAGTATTCCCCAACATTACCTGAGAGGTAAATACCTTGTTATGCTCCGGACCGGTGCTGCCTAAAAGAACATAATGAATATCTGCATCGCCGTCACGCTGCAGATACTCCTGCAAACGTGTCTTGTAATCATTAAAGATACCATGGCGACAGATGAAATCTATTTCCGACTGCATCATGCCCAACAGGTAGGCCTGTACGACCTCAAAGCCCTGATCTAGGTAGATAGCACCCAAAACAGATTCAAAAGCATCAGCCAGGATGGAGGGGCGCTCGCGTCCTCCGCTCAGCTCCTCGCCCTTGCCCAGCTGCAGATAGTCACCCAGATGAATCTTTTTGGCATATTCATACAGAGAGCCTTCGCAAACCAGATAAGCACGCAGCTTGGTGAGCTGGCCTTCAGCCAAATCAGGAAAGTTCTTATACATGTAGGTGCTCACGATAACGCTGAGCACGGAATCACCTAAAAACTCAATCCGCTCATTATGATGCGGTTTAGGATACTGCTTAGCTTCATGGGCATAAGATGTATGGGTCAGAGCCATGTCAAGAAGCTCTAAATCATGCATATGGATACCCAGCCCCTGGCAGAAGCTCTGCAGCTGCTGTGTACGTTTTTCCTGCATTTTAATCAATCCTGCTTATTAATCAACGTATTTTTTGAATACGATAGAAGCGTTGTGACCACCAAAGCCCAGGTTGTCGCTCAGTGCAACATTAACAACTTTCTTACGAGCTTCGTTCGGTACATAATCCAGATCCAGCGGACCTTCCGGATCGTCCAAATCCTTATCCTGGTAGTTGATGGTCGGCGGAATGATATCGTTTTCGATAGTCATAACGGTAGCAATAGCTTCTACACCGCCGGCAGCGCCCAGCAGATGGCCGATCATGGATTTGTTGGAGCTGATGCACAGTTCGTAAGCATGCTCGCCAAATACCTTCTTGAAGGCAATGGTTTCGCCCAGGTCATTACGATGGGTAGAAGTACCATGAGCGTTGATGTAGTCAACCTCTTCCGGTTTTACGCCAGCGTCAGCAACTGCTGCAGCGATGCAGGCTGCCGGAGTTTCGCCGGTCGGGTCCGGAGCGGTGATGTGGTATGCGTCGCAGTTCATAGCAAAGCCGGCCAGCTCAGCATAGATGTGTGCGCCACGAGCCTTAGCATGCTCCAGCTCTTCGAGAACCAAAACGCCTGCGCCTTCACCCATTACAAAGCCATCACGCTTTTTATCAAACGGGCAGGATGCTGCTTCAGGGTTTTCATTGTTGGTGGACAGAGCCTTCATGTTAGCAAAGCCTGCGATAGCAATCGGAGAAACTGCAGCTTCGGTGCCGCCTGCCAGCATTACGTCAGCATCACCGTATTGAATGGTGCGCAGAGCGTCGCCGATGCAGTTGGTGCCGGTAGCACATGCAGTTACGATAGCGGTGTTAGGACCTTTCAGACCGGTTGCAATAGCAATCTGGCCTGCAGACATGTTCGGAATTTCCATCGGAATGAAGAACGGGCTGATTTTGGACGGGCCTTTGGAACCCAGCTTCAGGGATTGCTCCAGGAAGGTGTGGATGCCGCC
>ULRF01044132.1_pt1 | contig 18692 bp, 14 predicted proteins | sample 1955131 | NCBI WGS metagenome assembly ULRF01 (sample SAMEA4835673, study PRJEB28245) | human gut metagenome | biome: gut microbiome; material: fecal sample | place: Denmark | collected 2008
TACAGAGACAACTTGTATATTATATCATTTTTTTAAAACCTCCATACCCTATTACTATTACCCGTTGACCCGTTGACCTGTTGACTTTTTTAAAAATAGGTTTTAATGGATTTTAATGGATTAAATAGGTGTTTTTTTCAGCCACAAATTTGCACAATTTTTCACGGATTTTTTTTGTTGAATCTTGTTGAATCTGTGTGAGCTTTGGAAATTGGAGCACTCGGTGTACTCGGACATGCCCCACGACCATTCCATCAACCTCCGTGAGATTTAACATCATCAAAAGCAAAATCAGTGAGATCTGTGGGATTTGTGTGAGCCAAGCCCCTGCCAAGTGGTGGTGGTTTTGGTTATGTAGGGGAATGTTTGTAACTTTGTTGGGAGTTTTCGAATTATATTATTTGACGTATGACGGAAGAAGTGGCTGTGTTGGTTCCGATTTACAGGGACGCGCTTGGTGAGTATGAGGAAGTTTCGTTGCGAAACATCGTGACGGTTCTGAAAGACTATCCTATTTTCTTTGTGAAACCTGCATCGCTGGAGTTGGCTGAGGTGGGGAAGATGTTTCCGCAGGTGAAGCAGGAGTGTTTCGACGACTGTTTTTTCACCAACATTCACGCCTACAACACGCTGATGCTCTCCACGGCATTCTATGAGCGTTTTTCACGCTTTGAATACATTCTGATTGCCCAGCTCGACACCTACATTTTCCGCGACGAACTCCATCAGTGGTGCGCCAAAGGCTACGACTATGTGGGCGCGCCGTGGATAGTGCGCGACATCTACCGCAATCCGCTCATGCGTCTGTGCTCAAAAATCAAGAAATGCTATTGCGACATCACCGGCAAACCCAATTCGCAAATCACCGGCAATAAGGTGGGCAATGGTGGACTTTCGCTTCGAAAGGTGGAGTCGCACATTCGTGCCACTAAGCAGTTGCGCGCGCTTATCGAGCAATATCTGTCGCACGAAAAGTTTCATTTGTTTAACGAAGATGTGTTTTTCGCTATCGAGCCCAACCGCAACGGGCTTGACTTCAAATACCCCGACTATCTCGAAGCCATGAAATTCAGTTTCGACAAACACCCAGCATACTGTTACAAGAAAAATGGCAACCAACTGCCTTTCGGCTGCCACGGCTGGAACAAGAAAAGAATGATTAAATTTTGGAAAAAGATTATTGGAGAAATTAGAAGTTAGAAATTAGAAGTTAGAGGTTGGAGGTTAAAAGATTGATTACAAGCTAAAAAGCATTCGTCTTAACTTCTTTAACTCCTTAACTTCTAAAAAAACTATTTTTTCGTTGACCACATTGTGGCTTGGCGGGCGGAATTGATGTAGTAGCGATCTTCCTCGTCGAGGTTCGCTGAATCTTGATACCATGGCAGGTGGAGCAGGCTGTAAGGCTCAGCCATGCGGTACGACTCCAGCGACACACGGCGGCTCAACCCGATGCGAGGGCGGTAGAGCGAAAATGTGGTGTCGATAGGCGCACGGTAGAGTGTGAGTCCATCTTCCTCGGTCTGTTCCTTAAAATATTTACTTTCAAAGTCGATTGCGTCCTGTTTGTGCTCGTAGCAGTCGGGCAAGCCGGTGATGCGAATCGACGGAGCGATTTTAAACGCCTTCTTTCGCTTGCATTTCAGGATATGGAACATGCGCTCCACCACGTCGGCAGGACATTCGGGGGAGAGTTGCACATCGGGGTCGGTGTAGATGTAATAGTCGGAGCAAAAACGCTTCCGCACCGGAGCGTATTTCCACAGTGCCTTAAATCCGTAGTTTTTGGGCAGGCGAATCACCTCAAACTGGCACTTGGCGTACCACTCCAGCAGTGGGGGATAGGCGCTCTGATTGTCGAGAATCACGATATTCGTGTAGCCACGCGAGGTGAGCGAGTCGATGAGTTTCTTCAGCATCGTCAGGCGGTTGTAATTGTTGATAATGATGGGAATATCGTGCGCGTCGCTGATTTTTGATGGGCACATGCGTTCCATCAGGTAGAAATAATTTGCACGAATCACATCCTTAGTGTGTCCAAAAAGTTCCATTAGCGATAGTTTGTAAAAATGACGGTGCAAAATTACTATATATCCCCCAAGTATTCAAATTAATTGAGAAACAACCCTAAAACCATCGGTTTTCTCCATAGGTGGGTGTGCGTGTAATGTGCTGTGTAGTATGAGATTGTGTGACGTTCACATTGTTAACACTCATTTTTAACATTTTTGTAATCATTTTTTTGCGTAATTGTTTTTGAAGAATGGTTTAAAAAACTTAATTTTGTAGATATTTTATTAGACTAAGATAACCGATTCAATGAACAGCAATACGACTACATATTGCCAATCAATGTCAATAGCAAAATCAATTCAATTACTAACTAATAACAACTTTCTATGATGCATTTTAAACACGCGTTAAAATTCGCATGGTTGCTCGTTATGCTTGTGCTCACCACTTCGGTAGCGGCGCAGGATAGAGTGACAGGTACCATTTTCGAAAGTGACGGCAAAACGCCTATGATTGGCGCTACCGTTATGGAAAAGGGTACTAAAAACGGAACAAGCACCGACATCGACGGACACTTCTCTCTGAAGGTGAACGGCAAGAATGCTGTGCTTGTAGTAAACTCTGTGGGTTACAAAACCAAAACAGTGAAGCCTGTGAATGGTAAAGTGACTCTTACAATGGAAGAATCAAGCAAGATGCTCGATGGTGTGGTAGTGACAGCATTGGGTATCACTCGCGAACAGAAATCGCTGGGTTACGCTGTCTCCAAAGTCGACAACTCTGAACTCACCAAGACTTCAAGCGGTAACTGGCTGAACGGTCTGGATGGTAAGGTGGCTGGTTTGAGCCTCACTGGCGCAAACTCTGGTCCTACCGGTTCGGTGCGCGTTGTGCTCCGTGGCGACCAATCGCTCAACTATGGTGCCAACGAAGCCCTCTTCGTTATCGACGGTGTGCCTGTAACCTCTGGTGGCACTTCATCAGGTAGCGGTAGTAGCTACTCCAACAACGATGCCCCAGTCGATTTCGGTAACGCCGCTTCCGACCTCAACCCTGAAGATATTGAAAACGTGAGTGTGCTGAAAGGCCCTGCTGCTACTGCGCTTTACGGTAGCCGTGCTGCTAACGGTGCTATCGTCATCACCACCAAGAACGGCCGCCAACGCAAGGGTGTGGGTGTGTCGATCAACTCTTCAATCGTATGGGAAAAGGCAAGCTACTTCCCCGACTTCCAAAAGGAATACGGTCCTGGTAGCGACCTCGGTTACAAGGACTTCTCTATCTGGAACATCGCAGCTGAAGACGCTCCCGACGGCGTGGCTGTGACCCGTAACTATTCTCGCTACGCATTCGGTGCAAGATACGACGCCAACCAAATGCGCTACCTCTACTCTTCTCGCAACTGGGAAGACGGTACCTATGAAAAGAAACCATGGGTTTACCAAGACGACTGGTTCTCTGGTATTTTCGAAACCGGTGTGACCTACAACAACACCATCACCATCGATGGCGGTAACGGCAAGGGCTCAAGCGCGCGTTTGTCAATCACCGACACTCACAACGATTGGATTCTCCCTAACACTGGCTACCAAAAGCAAACAGTGAACTTCTCTGGTACTACCCAACTCAACAAGTGGGTGAAACTCAACGCTAAAGCCACTTACACCCACAAGTCATCCGACAATATGCCTGTGGCTGGTTATAGCGCATCCAACCCAATGTACTTGCTCGCATGGGGCTTCTCTTGTAACCCTATTCAAGACTATAAGGACGAATATTTCCAAGGTCGCTTCACTCGCGAAAACGTGGAAAATGGTTACACCATCAACCCTTCAAACACTTACAACCCTTATCGCATTCTTTACGAAGCACTCAACGGCAACAAGAAAGACCGTATCTACGGTAACGTGTCGCTCAACATTAAGCTTCCTGTGAAGGGTTTGACTCTCGACCTCAGAAGCGGTCTCGACATCAACGACGAATTCCGCCAGCTGCAACGCCCATACTACTCTCCAGGTTATGAAAGAGGCTACTATCGCGAACAAACTATCCGCGACTACGAGTACAACCACGACTTCCTGCTCCGCTACGTGAACAACGAACTCGTGAACAAGAAACTCGGCATCACCGTGGCATTCGGTGGCAACAACATGACCCGCAGATGGTATCGCTCTTACATCACCCTCAACGAACTTGGTGAACCAGGCATTTACAATCCTAACAACACTCCTGTGGGTGTGAACCCAACTCCTTACAACAACAAGTCGAGAAAAGAAGTGAACAGCTTCTATGGTATGGCATCGCTCAGCTGGGCTGACACCTACTATCTCGACATCACCGGCCGTAACGACTGGTCGTCGGCTCTCGGCCCCGGTCACTGGTCATTCTTCTACCCATCAGTAAGTGCAAGTATCCTCGTGGACAAGGCACTCAACCTCAAGAAGCACGCTAAGTGGGTGGATATGCTGAAGGTTCGCCTCTCTTGGGCAAACGTGGGTAACGACACCGACCCATACACTTTGAACGACACTTACACTCGCTCTGCCACTTATTTCGGTGGCTACACCGTGCCAGGCAGCATTTCTAACCCATATATCAAGCCTGAAAATGTGGAAAGCTGGGAAATGGGTCTTGAGACCATGTTCTTCCAAAACCGCTTCGGTCTTGACGTGGCTCTCTACACCTCTTCAACCACCGACCAGATTATCTCTGCCGCTACCGACGCTATTATCGGTGCCACTTCTATGAAGATCAACACTGGTGAGATTCGCAACCGCGGTATTGAAATCGGCTTGCACGCTGTGCCAGTGCGCGCTAAAGACGTGCAATGGAGCATGGACATCAACTGGAGCCGCAACTGGAACAAGCTCGTGAGCTACCAAGAAGGTTGGGATCCAGAAACTCCACTTCAATTAGGCAACAACGGTACCACCATCGGTAACCGTGTGTATATCTACTCTTACGTAGGCAAGGAAATGAATGTGATTTACGGTAAGGGCTACCAACGTGCTCCTGAAGGATCAACCTACACCGACGAAAACGGCAACACAGTGGACTGCTCAGGTCAAATTCTCGTGAATGCCAAGAATGGTTATCCAGTGCTCGACCAGAGCCCAACTCGTCGCATCGGCAAGGTGGCTCCAACATGGCGTGGTGGTATGACCCAGAAGCTCCGTGTGAAAGACTTCACCCTCAGCGCCACATTCTCTGCTCAGATGGGTGGTCACTGCTTCTCGGTAACCAACTTCGCATTGAGCTACCAAGGTAAGCTCACCAACTCACTCGAAGGCCGTCAAGACGGTTTGGTGGTGCAAGGTGTGAATGCGGTGAAGAACGCCGACGGCACTATTACCTACCAAAAGAATACTACTGTGACTGAGAACATCAACACTTACTACAGTTCTTACAAGTGGAACCGCGACAACGTGGAAGAAAACACCTTCAAGACCGACTTCTTGAAGTGTAAGGAAATACGCCTCGACTACGCTCTTCCAAAGAGCATCTGCGCTAAGACCAAAGTGCTTCAAGGTGCATCGTTTGGTGTGTATGCTACCAATCTTTTCTGTATCACCAGCTTCCCAGCATTCGACCCAGAAGGCGGTTCGCTCAATGGTGCCAACATCACCAGCGGTATCGAAACCATGACCTTCCCAATGACTCGCTCTTATGGCGTGAATGTGAAACTTAGCTTCTAAACACTACAGAATTAATCAACACAAATTATGAAAAAGAAATTATTATATATGGGTTTGGCGGTGTTAGGCTTGAGTGTGATGGGCACTTCCTGCACCCGCGATTTTGAAGAAACAAATCACGACCCAAACAATATGGTGCTCGGCGACTTGCAGAACCCTTATGCAATGTTCACCCCCACATTCTATGGCATGACCAACAGCCAGTGGCAATACTACAGCTGGTTCTGGAACGACGAGCTTGTGCAATACACCACTTTCAGTGGCGGCTCCACTCGTGAAGAAAACCGCTACAAAATTGGTGAAGCCAACTTTGCAAGCGTGTGGAACGGCTACGCTAACCGCTGCACCAATATCATGCACATGATTGAATTGGCAAAGAAGTACAACAATTCTTCCGCTGAGGCTGTGGGCTTGACACTTAAGGTGCTTTTGATGGAAAACCTCACCGCAATCTATGGCGACATTCCTTACAAGGAAGCGTTCCGTGGCCGTAGCGAAGGTATCACCAAGCCTGTGTTTGAATCACAAAAAGAGGTGTATGAAGACATGCTTGCCGACCTTGAGAAAGCCAATGAGATTTATGCCGCTAATCCTAAGACCGACGCCACTTTGGGCGCAGTTGACCAGATGTATGCCGGCAACTTGAAGCAATGGCGCAAGTTCAACAACTCGCTGATGCTCCGTTTGCTCTGCCGTGTGAGCGGTCGTCCTGAAATGAAATCAGGCGAACGCATTCAGGCAATGATCAACGACCAAACCAAATATCCTGTAATCTCAAGCAATGCCGACAATGCCACAGTGCAGCTCACCGGTATTGACCCATATTTCAGCTATTTCCACAATAAACTGAAAACCGACTTCACCAGCAGCACCTACAAGGCATCTGAGCAGATGATTAAGATGACCGTTTACACCGACGATCAAGGCATTCAGTCGTACACTGACCCACGCCTCCCAATCTGGTTCAATGAAGGCAACGACGGATGGAAGGGCGCTATCTCTGGTGGTACACCTGACGAACGCAACAGATCAAACGTTGGTGCCGCTCAGCTCAACTATGAGGTGTTTGTGCGCGACGATGCCCCTGTTTACTTTATGGACTACGCCGAAGTGCTCTTCATTTTGGCAGAAATGGAACAGCGTGGCGAAATCACCCTCGAACAGACTCCTCAAGAACTTTATGAGGGTGCTGTGAAGGCTTCGCTCCTGAAGTGGGCTCCTTGGGGATTGTTTAGCGCAACTCCATGCTACATCACCGACGAAGACGTGACCAAATTCCTCGCTTCCGACCTCGCTAACTGGGACAAGGCTGAAAACAAACTCCAACTCATTGGCGAACAAAAATACCTCGCCCTCTTCTGGACTGGTATGGAAGCATATCACGAAGTGCGCCGCACCGGCTACCCAGTGCTCACTATCGGTAACGGTACCGACTTCAACGACTACAAGTACCCTCAGCGTTTCGCTTATCCTAACACCACCGTGGCCAACAACCGCGAAAACGTGGACGCAGCCCTCGCTCGCATGGGTGGCGACAACACTATGAAGACTCCTGTATGGTGGAGCTATTCAGCCATCACAGGTAATGTATTATTCCCTTATAAAGAACATTAATGGTTATGAAGAAATATATGAAATCTCTGCTGCTTGCCGCTCTTGCAGTGGTGGCAGCGATGGGCTTCACAGCTTGTAGCGATGACGATAAGTTTACAGGCGACCCATATTTCACTCTTGAAGGCTTGGAGAATATGACCTACGACTTCAATTATGAAGCGGTGGACACACTTGCCTATTCAGAGGCTAAGAAGATTGTGGTGCGCAGTAATCGCCCATGGAAACTCGTTTGCCAAAGTGAAAACGGCTGGTGCCGCGTGTTCCCAACCGAAGGTGAAGGCGACGGTATTATCCGCCTCTCAACCGTAGAGAACAAGAAGCCCGACACCCGCGACATGGTGTATAAAATCTACCTCGACGGTGTGGAGCAACCTGTGCCTCTCACCATTCGCCAAACCGGTAGCGAGCCTTACATCAAGCCATCTGCCAACAGCATCACCATTGCACGCGAAGGTGGCGCCATTCCATTCTCTGTGCTTACCAACGTGCCTTACACCTTTGAGGTGCGCCCAGTGAAGGAAGGCGACGATGTGAGCTGGATTACCGTGACTCCAAGCGAAACCGACCCCAACTCTGTGATGCTGAACTGCACCGCCTCTAACAAGGACCGCTTCGCAGTTCTCCATATCCAAGGCACTGGCAACTACACTGACCTCAGCATTGATGTTCCAGTCACTCAGCTTGGTGCGCTCTTCTTCGAAAACTTCAGCTGGATGAACCACTCCGATACCAGTATTCTTGGTTGGGACACCAGTGGTGAATCGGAAGCTCGCTTCGACAAGTGGACCGATGAAGAACTCTCACACGGCTGGACTTCACGCAACAGCTTGTGCTACGGCCGTCCTGGCTTCTTGAAACTGGGTAAAACTGGTTACGGCGGCGACCTCGTGTCACCAAAGATTCCTGAAATCGGTAGCGGTATGGACATCGCTGTAAGTATGCAGTTGGTGGGCTATTGCACCAAGGCTGGTACACTCGATGATGTTCAGGTGTATGTAGGTGTTCTTGGTCCTGGTAAGGTGACTAAGATTATCGGTGGCAACGGCGGCGAAATTGTCAACGGCGTGCTTTACTGCGATGAAAACAAGGCTCAAATCGTGCTCAACGATGTGGCTTCATTCATGCTCACCGACGACAACCACTTCAACTACACTACCGACCCCGACGGCTTGCTCGTATGGGAAAATCCTAACACCAACTACACCATCTATGTGGACGGTGCTACAAGCGACACCCAAATCGTGATTCTCGGTGGTGCATTCGATGTGCAGCTGAAGACTATCGGCAAGGGTAAGAACCGTATCTTTATTGACAACTTCAAAGTGGAAGGACGCTAATAATCCGTCTTTAAAAATTTTAAAGTGGAATTAAACCAATAAACGACTGGCAAAGTCATTGATTTGGCTTTGCCAGTAATTTTTTAAAACATAAAAGATTTTATGAAAGCATTAAAAGCAATCGTTTGTGCAGCTGCGGCTATGCTCAGTCTCGCAGCTGTGGCTCAAAAGCCACTTGTGGTGGCTCACCGTGGCTATTGGAAAACAGGTAAGGACATCAAGATGCAAACTGCCACCGAATCGGCACAAAACTCTATCCGCAGCCTCTGCAAGGCCGACTCTATCCACTGCTGGGGCTCGGAATTCGACATTTGGTTGACCAAAGACGGTCAGGTGTTTGTGAACCACGATGCCACTATCAATGGCGTGGAAATCCAAAAATCACTTGCCAAGGACGTGGCTGGTCAGAAAGTGCCTAACGGTGAATACATCAGCACACTCGACCAGTATTTGCAAGAATTCACCAAGCACCCCAACATTCAGGTGGTGCTCGAAGTGAAGCCTCACGCCGACCTTATCCAAGAGTCGATGTGTGTGATGAAAGCCCTCGCTTTGGTGAAGCACTACGAATTGGAGAACCGCGTGACCTACATCACATTCTCTCCAAACGCTATGTGCGAACTCATCAAATATGCGCCTAAAGGCACTGAAGTTTACTACTTGAATGGCGAAATGCCACCAAAGAAACTGAAGGAAATCGGCGCTGCCGGCATGGACTATCACTACAAAGTGTTTAAGGCACACCCTGAATGGATTAAGGAGTGCCACGACCTGGGCTTGAAGACCAATGCCTGGACCGTGAACAAGAAGGAAGACCTGCAATGGTGCATCGACAATGGTATCGACTTCATCACCACCAACGAGCCAGTTCTTCTCCAAAAAATGCTCAAATAAGCATCCCCGATAATTCACATATCAAGCCGTTCCTGCTCCGCCAGAAACGGCTTGCTTTTTTTTTCTTTTTTTCTTGAAAAAATCTTGGTTTGTTGTGTGAATTGCGAAATATCACTATTTTTGCGAATTATTAATTCAAGATTTTTTGATAACTAATTATTCAACCCCTTAATGAAAAATCAAATGATGATGGCAGTGGCTGCGCTGATAGCCTCAACTGCATTTACCGTTTCGGCACAAAGCGTGCCTGTAGAGTCAATCACAATCACCCCAACAAGTGCAAAACTCGCCGTAGGTGGCTCCCGCACCTACAAGGCTGAAATTCTTCCTGCCGAGGCCGCTGCTGGCGCCACGGTGGAATGGACCTCGTCGGAACCTCGTGTTGCCACCATTGCCGCTAATGGCAAGGTGCGTGGTATGGCACCGGGCACTACCGTGCTGCGTGCAACCTGTGGCGACAAGTCGGCAGAACTGTCGCTCACCGTGGCATTGAAAGCCCCAAAGGTGGGCAACTATTTGTTCTCTGACGGCACTTGGGAACAAGGTGCTGTGGTAGAAGGCAAAACTTGCGTGGGTATGATTTACTATATCAATGCCGATGGCAGAACTGGCAAGGCTGTGAGCCTCGATGAGGGCGAACAACTCAGCTGGTCGAAAGCCACCGTGGCTATTCCTGCCGCTACCGATGTGATGGATGGTGCCGCCAACTGCGCCGAAATCGCAAAAATCCCCGACTGGGCAAGCGGATTCCAAGCCGCCAACTGGTGCGTGTCGAAATCCAACGAAAATCTGAAATGGTATTTGCCTGCCGTAGATGAGATGCGTCAACTTTTCGCTGCTTCGTGCGGACTCGTTTGGGTGGAAAAAGATGCCGACGAGAGCAAAGGTCAGGTCAACAACTGGACCGGCAATAGCGTGACAATGGTGAACAAGGACGGCAAGCCCGACACCAACCCTTATCCTGATGCTCGTGCGGCGTTCAACGCCAATCTTGCCAAGGCTAAAGGCGTGGCACTCTCTGCCGACAAATATTGGACATCTACCATGATGAGCAACGATTTGGTGAACTTCCTGTCGTTTGAAGGTGGATATTCAAATGGCCAGCCCAAGCAGTATTTCCATGTGTGCCGCACCCGTGCCATCACCTCATTCCCCGACCCAGAACCAATCGTGCCAATGCCCACCTCTATCACCGAAGTGAAGAAGAATGGTGCACTTACCGTACAGATGATAGCAAGCGTAGCCACTCTGACCGCTCCAAAGGCTATCAAGGCAGTGGAAGTGTTCACACTCATGGGCGAAAAGTTGGGCGTTGATGCCAATATCAGCGGCACCCAAGCCACCTTCACCCTCCCACAAGGCACCCTCTGTCTCGCAGTGGTGACAATGGCCGACGGCACCAAAGCCACCGCCAAACTCCTCGCTCGCTAATCCCCTCCATTCCCCAAAAAATAACATTCCCAATACAAACAAAATATATCCGCCCCACCCAAGGCGGATATATTTATTTTATGACAGTCGCATCACAACGTAGGGACATGCCTTTGGCATGTTTCGGTGCAATCGGCATTGTGTTAACACATTTGAAACATGCCAAAGGCATGTCCCTACGCTATGGCGTTGTCGTTTTGAGTGATTTGCACCACTCTCTTGTGCTTTTTGTGGGGGATAGTGGTGGTGGAGTGGGGGAAAATCACTAACTTTGTAAATTCGACTTAATATGTAATAGATTTTTCAATATGGAAAATAAGAAAACGAAAAAATTGAAGCCGTTGGCTGGTATGACGCTTGATGAATTGCGTCGCGTTACGTCGTCTTTGGGTATGCCAAAGTTTGCTGCCACCCAGTTGGCTCAATGGATATATGGCAAGCGTGTGACCAGTTTCGACGAGATGCTCAACATTTCGAAGGCCAACCGTCAGCGTCTTGAAGCCGAATATTGCGTAGGACTCTATGCCCCCGAAAGCGCTCAAAAGAGCGAAGACGGCACCGTGAAGTATCTTTTCGATGCTGGTGAAGGCAAGAAAGTGGAAAGCGTGTATATTCCCGACGACGACCGTGCCACCCTCTGCATATCGTCGCAGAAGGGCTGTCGCATGAACTGCTATTTCTGTATGACGGGCCGCCAAGGTTTCCATGGCAACCTCACCGCCAACCAAATCATCAACCAGGTGTTGAGCATTCCCGAAACCCACACCCTCACCAATATCGTGTTTATGGGTATGGGCGAACCCCTCGACAATCTTGATGCCGTGCTGAATGTGATTGAAATTCTCACTTCGGATTGGGGCTTTGCGTGGAGCCCGAAGCGTGTGACCGTTTCCACAGTGGGTGTGAAGCCTGCTCTGCGCGAACTGGTGGAAAAAACACAGGTACACATTGCTGTGAGCGTACACAATGCCGTGGCAGAGGAGCGCCAGTCGATGATGCCGCTCGAAAAGGTTTACCCAATCCGCGATGTGATGGATATGCTCGGCGAATACGACTTCGCCCACCAGCGCCGTTTGTCGGTGGAATACATTATGTGGCAGTGGTTTAACGACGACATCAAGCACGCCGAGGCACTCCGTGAAATCATTCCCGACGAGCATGTGCGTGTGAATTTGATTCGCTACCACCTCATTCCCGAAATTCCTAAACTGCGCACAAGTAGCGACGAGCGTATGGCGCAGTTCCGCGACTATCTGAATGCCCGTGGCATCACCTGCACCATTCGCCGCAGCCGTGGCGAAGACATTTCCGCCGCATGTGGTATGCTCGCCGGCAAAGTAAAATCCCAAGAAGAAGTAAAACCTTTAAAGAAATAAATTAAATATTAAAGAGGATTAGTGAAAATCAGCACATGGCAAATCTTGAAAAAAGCAGTAGAATGCAATTGACCATAAAGGATTTTTGTAATAAAAAGGGCATTTCTGCTGTTCAAGTTTATGGAAAGTCAAGTATCACTGAAGATGGCAATTTCTTGTCGTTTTCAGACCAGGCTGCTATTGTTTCACATTATCTTCAGTTGAAAAATCGTCCAGAAGGTGTTTTGTATAAAAAAAATGCAGAACAGATTTTGAATGAGTGGAGCAGTTGGATGGATGAAGACATGACTGATGCTGTAGCCCATGGTGATATGGTTTCCGAGCCACCTGTTTTTCAACTGAATCTCTTTCATGATTTGCTGAATGCTCCATTTCACGACTCTGCCAGTCCAAAATTCACTTTTGTGGATTTGTTTGCGGGTATTGGTGGCATTCGCATCCCTTTTACCGAATTGGGAGGAAAATGTGTGTTCTCTTCAGAGTGGGATAAAGCCGCCCAAATCTCGTATTCCTACAATTTTGGTGAAGTTCCATTTGGCGATATTACAAAAATTAATTCGGATAGCATTCCCAAGCACGATGTGCTGTTGGCGGGATTCCCTTGTCAAGCGTTTTCCATTATTGGCAAAATGAAAGGTTTCGCCGACACGAGAGGAACCATGTTTTTTGAGGTCGCTCGCATTCTTCAGCACCACCAGCCCAAAGCCATTTTGCTTGAAAATGTGAAGCAGCTTGTTTCTCATGATGGAGGAAAAACATTTAAAGTGATCTTAGACACCCTCGCGGAATTGGGGTATTCTGTCAAATGGAAGATATTGAATGCTTTAGATTTTGGCTTGCCTCAAAAGAGAGAGCGTGTGATAATCGTGGGCTTTAAATCGGCAGCGGCATGTGAGCAATTTAATTTTGACTTTGAACCAATCGCATATAATTTAGCATCTGTTTTGGAAGACGATAAGAATGTGGATTCCTCATTGTTTGCTTCCGACATGATACTTGACAAACGCCGAAAAAGAGTTGAGGGGAAAAATGTGTTTTATCCTTCAGTGTGGCACGAAAACAAATCGGGAAATATATCAATACTTCCGTATGCTTGTGCTTTGCGTACAGGCGCATCTTACAATTACCTTCTTATAAATGGATACCGACGACCTTCTTCTCGTGAATTGTTGAGGTTTCAGGGCTTTCCAGAGAAGTTCAAAATCGAGGTTTCGCATCAAGAAATACGTCGTCAAACAGGAAATTCTGTTGCGGTGCCAATGATAAGGGCTGTCGCAAAAAAAATCATTCAATTATTATGAAACAACCAAGACTAAGAGATTCACGTCATCTCGTTCAGGAAGTGTTTCCTTTGGGGGAAATCCCCAATGAAATCATTACAAAAATTGGTGCTGGCATCGTCTTTCGTCTTCATACAGGCAGAAAAGACATCACTGGCGACGATTGGGGTGATATTTTGGCATCTGCTGTAGGTGGAGAGCATTTGGCGAAGCCTTTAGGTCTGTCAGATGTTGTCACTCCCACTACTGCATGGTCGGCAAAAACAGTTAAATCAACACACCCGTTTTCCCAAAGCACAGTGAGGCTTATAAGTGGCAGAAATTCGCCAGACTATTCTTATGGCATTGAGGACCCACACGACGATATTCAGAAAACAGGTGATGCGGTGCTTGGAATTTGGAATGGTAGAGTTGATATTGCTCAAGCCCACCATCCAAGAATTAGGGTGATTGTGCTTGTTAGAAACTACGACTGTTCGGAGTTTGTTGTGTATGAAGAACTATTAGAGCATTTCGTGATTAATGATTACGAATGGAGAGAAAACTCTCAGAGTAATTTTGAGGGCTTTGAAAAGAGCACCAATAAGAAGGTGTTCACTTGGCAACCTCATGGCTCTCAGTTCACAATTCATTCCACAATACCTGATAATGCAATAAAATTTAAAGTGCGTCGTCCACCTGTTCAGACACAAGAGTCCGCATTGAAAAATATCGGATTCGATGAGTCGTGGATAGAAATAATGGATTAGTATAAACTATATTAAGAAAAACTATAGGATAACAATGAAACGTATTACATTTATTTTTGGGCTTTTGCTGGTGGCGGCTTTTGCTGGTCAGGCAGCGAAGCAGCCGGCGGATTATTATAAGAAGGCTGAGGGTAAGAAGCAGAAGGCACTCCTTTCGCAACTCTGCTCCATCATTTCCGCCAACACGAGAGTAATCTCTTACGAGAATCTTTTTGAAGATGCCTATCCCTACACCGATGCCGAAGGAGGCTATCTCATCGACATGTATAGTAATGTGAAATACTCGGTGAACGATTCTCGCATCAATAAGAATTACAGCAGAATAGGACAGTCGATAAACCGTGAGCATGCGTTTCCACAGAGCTGGTTTGACAAGCGCACGCCTATGAAGAGCGACCTTTTCCACGTTTATCCTACCGATGGCTACGTCAACAATCAGCGCAGCAACTATCCTTATGGTGAATGTGAGGGCGGCACCCGCCTGTCAAACGACGGTTACTACGGCAAGGGCCGCTTGGGGCATTGCACTGCTCCAGGCTATTCCGGCACCGTGTGGGAACCAGATGATGAATACAAAGGCGACTTTGCGCGCACCTATCTCTATATGGCAACTCGCTACAACACACAAATCGGCAGTTGGGTGAACAACGGTACTGCTGGCACCATTCTCGACGGCACCAGCTATCCAGTGTATCAATCGTGGTACTTGAATTTGATGCTCAAATGGCACCGTCAAGACCCTGTGAGCGATAAGGAAATCAAGCGCAACGATGCCGCCTACGACCTCCAGCACAACCGCAACCCATTCATCGACCACCCAGAACTGGTGGAATATATTTGGGGTGACAAGCAAGATGCTGAATGGTATGAGGGTTTGACCGGCGACGATCCACGTATCACCCTGCCTGTAAATGGCTCAACTGTGGATTTCGGCACCAACTACACAGGCTCTACCGCCAGCCAAACCATTGAAGTGAAGGCGCGCAGTATCACCGACAATATCACCGTTACGCTCAGTGGCGCAGGCTTCACCACCTCTACCACCACTATTACAGCGGCTCAAGCCATGGAGGGCACCAGCATTGTGGTGACCTACTGCAGCCCAGGCCACGCCGAGGCGCAAGGCACGCTCACCCTCACCGCTGGCGCACTGAAATCGGTGGTCAATCTCAAGGCTCGCGCCATCGACATGATGGAGGCTAACGAGGCCACCAACGTCACCGCCACCTCGTTTAAGGCATCGTGGGTGCCTGTTCAAGATGTGCAGTCCTACACCCTCTATGTGAGTGGCAAGGGCATCACACCTCCACCATCGGGCGATGCGAAATTGCTGCTCGACGAAGACATGAGCGAGGGCACCACCAAATGGCGCACAGCAGGTGCCACCTACGACGAAAGCACCGCTTTGCGTTTGGGGTCGGGTAAGGCCACAGGCTCTGTCACCAGCCCAGCCATCGACCTTTCGGCCTCAGCAGGTGTGACCACCGTAATGGCAAAAGCCGCCTCTTACGGTACCGACGCCAGCGTGGAAATGAAAATCAGTGTGCTCAACGCAGAAGGCAATACACTTGAAACAAAAACCGTGACTTTAAAGAAAGATGCTGCCACCTATACCGTGGTGCTTCAAGGCGCTGCCGAAGGTGTGAATAAGGTGAAAATTGAAAACCTTGCCTCCAAAAAGCGTGTGCTGCTCACCAATGTGAAGGTGTATGCTGGCGGTGCAAGCAATGCCCAGTCGGCTCCTCGCAAGGTGGCTGTGGAAACTGGCGACAGCGTGCAGCGCGAAATCACCGGCATCACCGACGCGTTCTACACCGTGAAGAATTTGGCAAAGAACGGCACATTCAAATATCAGGTGAAAGCCGTTTACACCGATGGCACCGAATCCGACTATTCCGATGCTGTGGAAGTGGTGCTGAAAGATGCTGAACACAAACTTGGCGACCTCAACGCCGATGGTGCGATAGACGTAAGCGATGTCACCGCCCTTATCAACAAGATTTTGGGCACGGTGGATTTGCCGCTCGAACGCTGTGACCTCAACGGCGACGGCGAGGTGAATGTGACCGATGTCACCACCCTTATCAATATGATTCTCGGCTAACGAAGAAATAGCAAAATCATACCTCACAAGCACCTGTCGAAACCCCTCGGCAGGTGCTTTTTTTAGAGAGAATTGTTGAGGAGAATCGTGGCGTTTTTTGTGGATTTCTAAATTTTTCTTAACTTTGCCATGCTCTGTAGAGCGATTATAAAGACTAACACCTAAGCAATTATTTTGAACAATGAGTTTAAAGCAAAAGATTCGAGTATTCCTGGTTGGTAACGACCCTGTGATTGATTGGAAAGTTCAGGCAACGACGTGGTTTAGCATCTTGTTGGGCTGCGTGTGTATGTCGATAGGTTTCACTATTTTTATCAACCCCTACAATATTGTGCCTGGCGGTGTGTATGGTTTGAGCATCGTTATGCACAACATCTTCCCGTCGGTTCAGGTGGGTTATTTCGGATATATGTTTGATATTCCGCTGCTCATCACCTCTATGGTGATGCTCGGCAGTAAGTTTGGTGGTCGCACCATCGTGTCGGTGTTGCTCACCCCATTCTTGATGAACACTATCGAAACCCTCTCTTATCCCACCGAGGAAGCCCTCCGTGCGCTCGACCCTGCTCAGTTGCTTGGCGGCGTGGTGAATATGTCCGACCACTTGATGCTCACCAGCATTGTGGGTGCGGTGTTCATCGGTTTGGGTTGCGGTTTGATGGTGCGCGGTGGCGCTACATCAGGCGGAACCGACGTGATCAGTATGATTATGCAGAAATACCTCCACATTCCATTCTCTACCGCCATTCTCATTTGCGATGGTATGGTAGTGGCATTCGGTTTGGTGGTGATTGGTTTCGGTGTGGGTACCGAGGCGCAAGATGTGTCGTCGCCATCTTGGTTGCTGTCGTTCTACTCGCTCATTGCGGTTTACGTCACTTCACGCACCGTGGCGTATGTCATCAACGGTAGCGCCAACGATAAGATTATCTTCGTGATTAGCGCCAAAGAAATGCACTCGCTCCACGACTATATTTTGAAAGACCTCGACCGCACAGCCACCGTGATTAAGAGCCACGGCCTCTACACTGGCAACGATAAGGAAATGCTCTTCCTGGTGGTGGGCAGCCGTGAGGTGATGTCGGTGAAGCAGCAAATTCGCCTTGCCGACCCTGCCGCGTTTGTGGTGGTGACCGACGCCTACGACATCTACGGCGAAGGCTTCAAGCCACTCCCATTAGAAGGCGACATCAACCCCGAATAATCCTCCCTAAAAGAATAACATTCCATCCAGCATAGCCTTGCCCACCCACTCACGGTGAGCAAGGTTTTTTTTCGTGCCACCATGAAAAATGATAACGCTATAACGTAGGGACATGGGTTTAGTGGTTAAATACTGGGGGGGCACAGAAACAAAAACATAAAAAACAGCCTTTTAGCGATGCCAGTGCTTCGCACCTGTCGTTAGTGTTGCGGTATGTCTGATTTCAAGCCGAGGCTTGAATCAGCCACACCACACCCCTAACGCCGCCCTCTTACGAGGTCGGTGGCATCGCCAAAAGGATAAAAACCGCTCGCCTTCGGCGAAAAACCAAACCCAGTAGGGACGTGATACTTCACGTCCGCCCATAATTGTAATAACAAATTGAGTATCAACCATTTGGTGCGAACGCGAAGTATCGCATCCCAACCATGCAAAATTGTTTTGGGAAATTTGATGCGACCTCCTTCCAAGAAATCATGTTATCATCAGGGGTTTTTCGCCGTGAAACGGCGAGCGGTTTTTATCCTTGGGGCAAAGTGGAAGGTCCTCGTAAGAGGGTGGCGGAGGGATTGTGTGGTTGGCGGCATGGAAACTCGTTTCCAATGACGCAAAGCGCACAGTCGCACCGCCAAATGCGAAGCATTCCACTTTGCTCCAAGGCTGTTTTTTTATGTTTTTGTTTTTGATTCCACCCACGATTCGGCAACAGTTTAATACATGCCTGGCATGTTTCAACGATTTGTTGGTGATTATGCTCCGTTTTGGTGTAGGAATCATTGCTCTTTGTTGTTACCTTTATGCGTTCGGAATTTGCTGCTTCGGAATCATAAGCGACCCTCTCCGAGGCTCGACACTGGGGTGGGGCATTGTCACCAAGCTGCGCTCATTCGCTCCTGCGGAACTTCATTCGCTTGCATGGTGTTTCGCATGATACGGCATCTCCGATGCCTGTGCTTGGTGTTTCAGGTGTTTCAGGTGTTTCAGGTGTTTCGGGT
>ULRF01051657.1_pt1 | contig 18588 bp, 16 predicted proteins | sample 1955131 | NCBI WGS metagenome assembly ULRF01 (sample SAMEA4835673, study PRJEB28245) | human gut metagenome | biome: gut microbiome; material: fecal sample | place: Denmark | collected 2008
AGCCAAATAGGGCTTGAAAGTTTTAGCGGACACCAATAAATTAAAGACAAAGATAGTTGTAAAAAGCTTAAAGCACCCTCCTCAAATATTAAATTGTGTTAATTTACAGATCTCGCTTGGATTAATGAGTAAAATGATGCTTAAGGCGTTGTCATCGCTCAGTATTTTTGGCCTATGCTATTGAGGTATTCGATGGCTGGCTCCATACCGGCGCGAGCCATTTCACGCAACATTTTCAAGCCTTCTTTGCACTTGTATTTTCCCGCAGTTCCTTTCCATAGTTGGACTGCATAACAATAGCAAGCACCAGCGTTATACTCCATAACCATTTTGTAGTATTCCATCGCTTTCACATCGTCTTTATATGGCGCACCATCAAAGAGCCCTTCATAGAAATTGCCAAGAATAACGGGACAATTACTATAATCCTTATAGCTATCCTTTGGAACTAAGGAGTAATACTTAAATGCAAGTTTGTCGTTTAGCTCTGTTCCACTCCCGGAAAAATAGCAGCTTGCCAAATTGAAGTATGTCGCGGCTCGCCATTCTTCTTTTAGAATGTCAGGATTATTGGCTAAATACGATAGATACTTAAAAGACCGATCTCTGTCTTTGGGAAATCCGTCTTCGCCATCATAGCATGATAGTCCACAGACATATAGAGCTTCCGGAATTTTTTCATCGGCGGCCTTAAAACTCCAGTGTACGCAGTCCTCATTTTGCTTGAACTCATGATATATATTGGCTAACTCCCAGAATGCGCTGCTATACTCTTGTTCGGCAGCTTTTTTCAGCCAGTAAATAGCCTTGTCTATATCGTATTGGTATCCGGCTCTTTTAAGCGACGCGCTTATGCAGTTCAATGATGGATTATACATCATTCCGATGCCGCATTGGGCGGCGGCATTGCCGTTTTCGGCAGACTTCTCGAGCCAATAAACGGATTGTACGGAATCTACCGGAACTCCGAAGCCGTCTGCGTAACATGTGGCAAGTCCGTACTGTGCGTCGGCATTATTCGCTTCGGCTGCTTTCCTGAACCAAAATGCACATTTTTCGCCATCTTTTGCCATAACCACTCCTTTAAGATATGCGTATCCAAGCCAATACATCGCCGGGGGATAGCCGAGTTCGGCGGATTGACGGTAGAGTTCGGCGGCTTTCTCGCGGTTCATAAAGACTTTGTCCGTGCCGAAATAGAAGTCTTCGGCTTCGTTGAAGAGGCGTTCGGCTTTGGCTTCTGTGGATTCCTTGGCGGGGCGTTTGCCGCTGCGTTTCTGTTTCTGTGCGTCCATGGGGCAGAGACATAGCGCCGCCATAATTGTCAGGAGTAATAGTCGTTTCATTGTCGTATATTGTCTTTTGTGGTGTTGTCAAAAAAAAGGCTGCCGTACCCGCCCGCAGGAATGGGCTGTTTCTTGGATATTTTGGAATGTGGTCGGGCGGGCACGGCAGCCGGGGGTTGGATAGGGAATATGTATCGTGGAGGAGAGAGTAGATGAAGAGGTGAGAGGGAATGAGCGATCTACTTACACTTGCCCTCGTAATAGCCTATCGGTCGGCTGTGATATGATTGGAAACTACGCGCCGTACAAGAGCGTCGATATTGGACGTGTGCAGGTATGGTTCGCCACGGTATCCGTCATAGTATGCAACCAATTCGCCGTCTTCGTTGTAGTCGTAGTATATGGCAAGGACGCAGGGCAGCATATTGATGCCGAAGTAATTTATGACGGAGGGATATTCTGAGACATCGAGTTTATAGAAGTACGCCTGCGAGGAGTAGCGTCTGGCGACCTCGGCGAAGCGCGGTGCCACTACACGGCTGCCGGGGCAGTTGTCCGACCACATCTCGATGACTAAGGGCCGTCTCAATGTTAGGTTGTTCATGACTTCGTACACGGTATCGTCGTCGATGTAGTCGATGGCTTTTGCCGGCAGGGCAAATAGCGCGAGCAGTATTATCAGTAGATATTTCTTCATTGTCTTGGTTTTGCTGTTAGTGGTTATATCGTCGTTTATATTGGCATGGGGCGTATCAAAGGAATGACTATGCCGACTTCGAAGCCCCAAACAAGTGCGGGTGTCGTGCCGGAGAACATTTTTGTGACGCCGCCTATACCGAGACTCGCACCGCCTGTAATGCCGATGGGATTGTCCTCGCCCAGCCAATGGGTATACCCGACATCGAGGGTCAGTGTCAGATTGCGATGCACGGCGCTCTCGGCTATGGTGACGCTTGCGGCTATATCCTTGAATCCGTCATCAAGCGTTGTGTAATAGCCGACCCCGGCGTGCCATAGAAATCGGTGTTTGTTCGCCCCGTTCATCAGCAGGTCCATGCCGATGCCGCCGTAGACGTGCAGGTGGGAGGCGAAGCATCTGCGAAGTCGGATAAATTCGCCGTAGGTGCGCGAGACGCCTGCTGCGATGTATAGTCCCGGGTATGGCTCGCAAACTACCGGCCGGGTAATAGCTTCCCTATAATAGTCAAAGGCGCTTCCATAACGACGCTTTTCGGTGCATACGCGGTGTCCGAGAGCTTTTTGGCGCAAAGCTGTTGTGTGACGGGTCGTGAAGTTGTAATAGGCAAATGTGTATCCGTCCTTGTCGTCTATGATTATGGCCTCGGGAAGTACGAGTGCATATCCGTTATAATCATCAGCATAGACCGGATATACGAGCGTATCAATCCTCAGTCCGCTGTCCGTGACGGTGTATGTGCTGTCGTTGGAACATCTGACAGATATGGGCGTATGCGCCTCGCCGCCTACACTGAGGTAAGTGGCTTTGATACCGGCTCTTGCCGGATTGGCGAACAACGTCAAAGGCGCTATCAGCACTATCAGCAGGTTTTTTGCAGAACGGAACATACGCCGGTTACAGGTTTTATTTGTCCTATACGCCTTTTATATTGAGTGGGCAGCGTCTTGGGCTAAAGCTTGGCGAGGCGGAAGACTATGCCGACCTCGAAGCCCCAGGCAAAGCAGGGGTCGGCCTCTACGTCGTCGGTGTTGAACAACTCGCGGAAGTCGCCGCAGCCGAGGCTGAGGCCGCCGGTGAATCCCACACGTTTCCACGGGCCTATCCAGTAGGTGTAGCTTAGGTCGGCTGTGAGCGAGCTTTTCTTGTACATCGCGTTCTCGGCGTAGGTCAGGCCTAAGGCTACGTCCATGGACGGGTCGTCGTAGTCGCCGCCCAATCCGAAGTAGAAGCCTATGCCGGCGTGCCATAGCAGGCGGTCTTTGTTGTCGCCGTCCATCAGCCAGTCTTTGCCTATACCGGCGTACAACTGGCATCCGCTATGGCACATGCGCAGGCGTGCAAATTCGCCGTAGCCGCGCGATATACCGGTTACGAGGGACAGCCCGGGATATGCCTCGCCATCGTGGTACGAGGCGTAGACACTTGCCGCGCCTGCGAGGCCGCTGAGGCCGCTGCGGACGGCATCGCCGGCGCGGTTAGCGCTTTCTTCTATTTCCCGATCGCGGCTGTAGCTGCCGTCGTAGCCGCCGTAGCTGCTGTCGGAACTGTAGAGCGTTTTGAAAGTATAATAACGATAATGATAGCCGTCATAGCCGCTGCTTGTGCGGGTGTCTCCAGACGGGGTAACAATCTGTCGGCCTTGGCAGTCGTAGGCCTCGCGAGGCTGTGTCAGTCCTTCGATGCGCACTTGGTCATATACTTTGTATGTGTTTCCGTCCCAGCATTTGACTGTGATGGGAGAGCATATATCGCTGCCGACTATCAGGTAGGTGGCTTGGTCTTCGGCCATAGCGCTTAGGGCTATGAGGGCGGATGCTATCAGTGTGAAGAACTTCTTCATTGTATGGTGTTCTTAGGGCGAAAATTATGGGAGGAATGAGAGCTATGGGAATAATGGAATTGTGAGGGAGTAATGGGTGATCAATAGCGCTTGTAGGTCAGGGTGATGGCCTCGCTGAGGGGGACGTTGTGGTACGAAGCGGTGGTGAGGACGAGGTTGTCATCGGTGAGCTCGCGGATGTTGTAGGACATGGGCAGGCTGAGGTCTTCCTCGATGGCTATGAGGTTGAGCTTGTCGCCGCTGACAGTCCATGTGCCTTGGCCGAAGAGGATACGGTAGCCGGATTTCACTTCGCGCCATGTGCCGTCGGAATTGTACTCGACATAACCGCGATACAGGTCGCGAGTATTGGTAAGGCCGCTCATGGTGGCAAAGGCGTCCTCCATGTCTTCGGGTGATACTGACTCGAGCTGCCAGCGCCCTTCGAGTTGCTCGGAGTCGTAGGATTGTTTGTCGTCATCGCTGCATGCGCCCATGACGCAAGTCAGCAGCAGGATGCCTAATAGGTGCAGATGTTTCTTCATGTCGTTTGTTTTTTGATTTGTGAGTATTGTTGTTGTTGTTGTTGTTGTCTTGTGGCTTTTTGTATGCCTCGGATTGCCGGTTGACATTGCAAAGGTATTGCGCGGCATATGGCCTTGTCAACGTTTTTGGCGTTTGCTGTGCGAACCTCCGGGATTTCTGTGTGAACCGCCGCTTTTGAGGTGGCCAAATCTTCCACGCAGGGTAGGGACTGCGTGCCGTGTTAGTGTCTCTGATGGCTCACGTTAAACCAACAGGCGCTGTGCGCCGTAAACTGCGTATTTGCGGAAAAGTGCGGGTACGGACGTATGCCATCGCGGTGGCTTCCGCCCGTACCCGCTATCGTCATTGCTATGCTTCGCGGTTATTCGTTGTCTTCTACGTCAAAGGCGTTGAATTTTTTGACGGCAACGACATTATAATAGTAGTAGTCATTGGGCCCGGCGTAATATTGACCTATGGCATCCTTTGACGCTGAACGATATGATATTTTCGCATAGGTTTTGTCGTAAAATGCCAAACTACATGTCTCAGAAGATAATTCTGTGGATGTTCGAACAAAAGTATATCGATAATAGTACTGGCTATTAGTTAATAATCTAATTGTGGCAATATTCGGCACTTCAAAAATTGCAGGCATATACCATCCAGACTCGCCATTGGAATTTAATTCCTCAATACTCTTAAACGCTGGATACAAATCTACCCAATTTGGAATACTATGGATTGTTTTGGTGTTTTTCTCTCCATCATCCTCAGATGTTGCTCCAGTATTAATACTTTGGATAGACCAAGCGCCACTACTAACCGTATAATAGAGTAGCGGTGCCCCGTCACGAAGACTTAGAAGAGTGTTTTTCCCATTAAGTGTAATGACATCGCCGTCCTTATACTTCGTCTGCTTGTATGTGAGGATGATAGGCTCTTTGCTGCCGGTGATTTCAACTGTAGTAGAGCGAGTCACGGTCGTTGCAGATACGGTTACAGCCAAGTTCTTGCCTGATTGATAAATGGTACACCAGTCAGCATTTGACTTGACAGAATAAGGAAGAGATCCCTCAATGACATAATTGTATGTATGGGTGTCACGGTCTACATAATATGTTGTAGAACCATCAAGGTCTTTTATGGACAACGTTCCGCCTGCTTGCTTGAGCGTGAAAGACATGGCGAGATCGCTATTCTTCGCTTTAATGGAAATTTTTGCAGAGCGGTCATCAGGAGTTTGGTTACCGGCTACTTTAATTGTATAGCTCTTTTCATCGTCTGTGGTGACTTCTGCCCATGACTTGTCAGATGAAATTGTGATTCCGTCAACCGAAGATTCTACTTTGATATTTAGGCTCGTTTCTGTGTCTTGAATATCGATAATATCACCGTCATTAACCTCTTTGCCATTCGACGTTACGGATAACGTTGCGCCTTTTTGCGACAGGGAATGCTTTGCCGAAAGTTTGCCGTCCTTGGAGGAAACCGTGATTGAGGCGTTGCGCTCGGCACTATTGACATTAGCTGCGACTTTCACGAGGGCGTAGTAGGTGCGGACGGTGGCGGTGTTGGCGCGAGAGTGAGTGGCCGGTTCGTTGCCAATCCAACGTATGGAGTTGGCGACGGCGGCTGTGCGGCTCGACCCGTCTACAAGATCGACAGTAGCCCAGTCGGCGGACGACTTAACCGTCAGGTCATTGAAATCGAGATTGGTCGTTATTGGGAGGCGGTACTCGGTGGCGTTAGCATCGATTTCTTTATTGGCTGCATCGTCCGGAATGGACAACATTGGCGCAACGCCGAGGCGCGTGATGGTTATCGTTGTAGACTTGTCGTAGTATGTTGTGGCGGTGACGGTCGCAGTCTCGGACTCGGTCGTGGTTGCCGGTTCAATATAGAATGTGATGGCGTTTGTTAGGACGCTATAATCAAGGGTGGAGCTTCTCATCGCGCGTACCCAGTCCATATCCGTTTTGACCGTAAAAGGTATAATGGAATTGTTTTCGAATACCACAGCCGCTTGACCGCCATCACTACTTACGGATAGGCTCGTATCAGATGGTTTCAATGCCTCGTCCTTTCCATAAAAAGGCGTTTGATATTTGATGTCCGCACCGATAATTTCACCAGAGGTGTTTTGCGTGTAGTTGGTGACATAGATGCGGTAAAAATCTCCATTATATGTATTGGCCCATATATATCCATTACCCGGTGTTACAGCGACTTTCTCTACATATCCTGTCTTTGGAATATATCACACATTTCCTAAGCCTTTCATACCACCGAGATCAACAATTCCGCCGTAATCTGCATAGAAGTTGTCAGCACCATCTATCCATAAGTAACCATTGAGCTTGGTTTTGCTGTCTCCGACGGCGGCTTCGCTGCGCATTGAGAGTTTGACGGTGCCGGCGGGGTCGGCGACCTCTTTGTCGGGGTTAATGGGATTGGGGTTGTCCGGCTCATCGCCGTTGCTGTCGCCGCAGGCGGGCAGCAGGCACAGGCATAGCATGGCAGCGCATGCCGTGTACCAAAGTCTTTTTAAGGCTTTCATAGAGTGTGAATGCGCGGCCGACAATCTCCTACGGCCACTGTGTATAGGGGGTGATGTTTGGGTATAAAAAAGGTGTGGAGATTGAAGTTACATCTTATTCCCATATCCAAGGCCTTGACGGAAGCCCATTCCTGTAAATAAGACATCAATCACCACACCTATGCGTATAACGGGTGCGTGTCTGTATGCACACACGTGTATATGCAAAAATGCGGATGCCATTGTCTCTTATCTTTCAGGAATATATCTTAAACCGTCAAGTTTGGATATGGAAGATAATAGATAACTACATCTTTTTTGTATTGTATATGTTTTTTACAATCGCATAGCGACTGACGGACCGGTTCTCTTACCCATGTCCGTTGCAAAGGTATATAAAAAAGTTTAACAAAACAAAATTTTCACACGAAAAATTCGGGGGGGGGTAATTGGCTGATTGTTAGTGTAATACGCTTTTAGGCGCAGGCCTGGCGTGTATCCGGCCGGATGATACGGTATGGTCCACGATTATTACACCCCCGGGACGGCATAAACAAAAGACGGCAGCCGAGCCGATGGGCGCGACTGCCGTCTTTTTGATGAGAAGATCAGGATTACTTGTTCAGCTGCTTGAGCAGTTCGGCTACAGCAGCCTCAATCTGGCGGTCACGACCCGTGACGATGTCCTCCGGAGAGTTGTAAACCTCGATGTCCGGGTCGAGTTGCCGGTTCTCGAGTGCATGACCGTTGCGGTCCAGCGAGGTCACCTGCGGGATGCCGAAGACGAGTGAGGGGTCGATCTGCGTTTCCCACCATACAGCCGTCATCGTGCCCGGTACGGGAGCGCCGACAATCTTGCCTATGCCAAGGGTCTTGTATACGTATGGTGTGCCGTGCGCGTCACTGTAATTGTACTCGTTGGTCAGCATTACCGAGGGCTTGGTCCATTGCGAGAACGGGTCGCTGCCGATATAGCGGCCGCGAGGCGCGTAGCGCACATATTCCTTGCCCGAGAGTAGCAGTGCCACATCGTTGTGCAACCATCCGCCGCCGTTGTAGCGTGTATCCACGATGACCGCTTCGCGATTGCGGTAGCGACCCAACAGCTCGCTGTATACTTCGCGGAAGCTGGGCGAGTCCATACCTTGGATGTGAACGTATCCTATGCGGCCGCCCGAGAGGCTGTCCACAAGTTGTTGGTTGCGCTCCACCCAGCGGTGGTAAAGCATTCCGGATTGTGCTCCGGCGCTGATGGCGCGGACGGTGACTGTGCGGTTCTTGCCGTCGACAGAGCGCACGGTCAGGCGCACCTTCTTATTCACCTTGCCTTGCAGCAGCAGGTTGTAGTCTGCATCTGCGCCAATCTCGTTGCCGTTGATGGCTGTGATGACATCGCCCGGTTTTACATTGGCTTTGGCTGAAGCCAGAGGCGAGCGCGGCAGCACTTCGGCCACCTTCAGGCCCTCGCCACGGTAGTCTTCGTCATAGAATGCGCCAAGTACAGCCGTAGGCAGTGCCTTGGACGGCTCGAAATAGCGGCCTCCGGTGTGGCTGGCGTTGAGCTCCCCGAGAATTTCGCTGAGCATATCGGCGTAGTCGTAATTGTTGTTGATATGTGGTAGGAAGCGACGATAATCATTGCCGTAAGCATCCCAGTCTACGCCGTGTAGATTGACATCGTAGAACTTGTCGCGCACTTGCGAAAGCATATGATCGAAGATGTATTCGCGTTCCGCTGCCGGGTCGCGGTCGTACTCTGCCTCGAAGGACACGGTCTCCTCTTTGCCGTCTTTCAGCGACACTTTCTTGATGCCGCTTCCCGACAATACAAAGAGGTTGTCGCCTTTGGCGTCATACTCAAAGCCGCCCGATACGCCCTTGGCCAGCAGGCGTGTCTCATCCTTGCGCAGGTCGCGCACATAGAGGTTGCCGCCGCCCTCGGTGGCCAAAGCCACGTAGTACAGCTTGTCGCCCTTGTCCGAGAGGTAGCTGTCGCCCATAGACGATGAGCGCTCGGTCAGACGCTTGGTGCGATATCGGCGGTTGGCAAAATCAAATACGTGCGGTTTGACAGGCTCGTCTTTCTTGTCGGCCTTGTCTTTCTTTGACTTTTTGTCTTTCTTATCTTTCTTTTCAGACTTCTCGGATTTGTCCGCCTTGTCATCCTTGTCTTCCTTCTCGGCATCTTCGACTAATGCGGCCTCCTCCTCGGTGCGGTTGATTTCCTCCCAAGCGCTCTCGTCCAGGGCCATGAATACCACATCACTTTGATTGCCCCAGCTGCCGTGGCTCTTCATGCCATATCGGCCGGTAGTATATATCAGTGCGCGGCCGCCCATGGCCCAGCGCGGGTTGCCATCGCTGTATCCGCTTTCGGTGAGGTCAATGACCTCCGAGCCGTCGGCACGTACAGCCGCGATGTCGGTGTTGTTCCATCCGCCTATGCCGATGTAATCGATGAGTAGCCATTGGCTGTCCGGATTCCAGACAAACGAAATATCGCCGTCCGAATAGCTGTAATTATACTTGCCGTCCAAGGCTGTAACGACCTTCTTCGTGGCTACATCGAGTACGCGCAGTGTCACGCGGTCTTCCAGGAACGCCACTTTTTTGCCGTCAGGGCTGAACACCGGTTGCTGAGCCGTGTTGCCTCCGGCGTACAACAATTTTTCTTCGATAGCGGTGGCGTAGGTAAAGTGCTTCTCCTTGCTGTCCTTGATGGTAGCGGTATACAGCGCCCATTTGCCATCGCGTTCCGAGTCATATACGATGGTGCGTCCGTCCTTGCTGAAGCTCAGACAGCGCTCCTGTCCCGGAGTGTCGGTGATGCGGCGCGTAGTGGCGTACTTCACCGAGGTCACGTATATGTCGCCGCGCATCACGAAGGCTACTTCCGAGCCGTTGGGGCTGACAGCGAGGTTGGTGGCGCCGTTGCTGCGTATCGATTTGTTCGGAGCACCGGCGTAATCGTCAGCAGCGATGGATATTTCCATCTTGGTCGGTGTCGGGGCACCGACGGCCATGGTATATATCTCGCCGTTCCAGCTGAAAGCCAATGTGCCATCGGTCGCGCGGCTGAGGCTGCGTACCGGATGGCGTGTGAAGGCTGTGACCTGTACCGGATCGCCGCCGTTGATGCTTCCGCGCCAGATGTTAAGCGTTCCGTCCGTTCCGCGTTCCGACAGGTATACGTAATTGTCCTTGCCATCCCATACGGGATTGTGGTCGTTGCCGTTGAAGGTGGTCAGGCGTGTGTACCGCCCATGGTCATCAAGCCATATATCGGCAGTGCCGGACGAGCGTTCGTGCTTGCGCAGCACGTCCTCATAGCTCTTCTTGTCCTGGTAGAGCATACGCCCCGAGGCGTCCACATCGACAGCGCCTATAGGGAACGGTAGCACCATATGCGGGCGAGCGCCGGCACGCAGAGGCACGCTGTACAGCTGTGCGCCTGTATACGAGCGTATTGTAGTGGATGGCATAATGCCGGCCGAAAACAGCACGGTGCTGTCGTTGAGAAAGCCTTTAGGTGTTTCTGAGCCTCCGGCGGTGGTGAGACGCACGGCACGTCCGCCCTGAGACGAAATTGCGTAAACGTCCATACCGGTGCCGTCGCGGTCACTGGCAAAGGCTATGGTTTTGCTGTCCGGACTCCATACAGGATAAGAGTCGTATGCCGGGTTGGAGGTGACGGCGCGAGCCTCACCTCCGGTGGCCGGAACGGTATAGATGTCGCCTTTGTAACTGAACGCTACGGTCTTGCCGTCCGGAGATATAGCCGGATGGTTGAGCCATAGCGGTGCCGAGTCACCGCCTGTGGTGGCATAGCCTTGCAAAGAGCATAAGGCTATGGCTGTGATAACGATTTTGTTCATAGTATATATTTTAGAAACTTGTATATAAGACGTTTGTCGTTGGCCAAATATAACACACGGGCCGTTGTTTATGGCGTTAAATAATGCAAAAGGCAATGGTCGCACCATATATTGGACCGAAGAACACAAAAGACACGGCACCGCAGACAAGGTTAGGACAAGCTGACATGCAATGTTGCAGTGTTGCATAGTCATGTATGTAAGCTACGGCATTTTGTCTCGGCATGTTTTGTGTCGATATTGGATGTTAATCGCAAAATTAATCAAAAAAACGGACTATGGCTGTGGTACGGGCGAAAATGTGTATCTTTGTGTCATGGCTCATAAGGTAATGCGTACGATGATGACACCCTTGACCGTTTTAGGTAAGGGCATCTTGGGTTTTGTAGTGCCCGATACATGCTATGTGTGCGGTCGTCCGCTTAGGGGAGACGAAAGGGCTATATGTGCCCACTGTCTTATCGATTTGCCGCGCACGATGTTGCATTATGTGAAAGATGATGCTGTGCTCAACGGCCTGGCTACACAAGTACCTGTGGGACGTAGTGCCGCATGGATACACTATGAAAAAGGTACGAAGGTCGCCCGTTTGATTTTGACAATGAAATTTGGCAATAGACCCATGCTCGGAACGGAAATGGGACGAAAATTTGCACGCGAACTTATGCCTACGGGTTTTTTCGGCGGTATGGATGTGATTATGCCCATACCATTGCATTGGAGCAGGCTGGTGAAACGCGGATACAATCAAACGGAATTCATAGCGCGCGGCATAAGCTCGGTCACCGGGTTGCCTATAGATGCAGGATTGCGTGCGGTACGCCGCCATCCGGCGCAGGCACGCAAGAATGTCGAACAACGCAAGGCCAACCTTGCCGGGACAATGGAATACAAAGGAGGCGAAGGTGCATTGTCAGGCCGACATGTCTTACTTATAGATGATATCGTCACCACCGGAGCAACCATGCGAGAGGCTGTACGTGCCTTGACGCAAGATAGCGGGGTGGGGCGCGTGAGCATTTTGTCGTTGGGCCGTGCACATTCCGTTAACGATTGACATTCGATATTGTATATACAACCGAATTTACTTTTTTTTATGAAAAAGAGAGTATATAACGTATTGTTGGTGTGCCTTTTGGCTATAACAAGTGTATTTGCGCAACCTTACGAACAGGAAGTGCGCGTCACTAATCACTCGGCGAGCATTGTACTTGCCGGGACGCTGACCACACCCCCTTCGCCCAAGGCCGTATGTGTCCTTGTTACCGGAAGTGGAGCTCAAGATAGGGATGAAACGCTTTTGGGCCATAAACCATTTAAAGTTTTGGCAGACAGTCTTGCCGGCCGTGGATATGCGGTGCTACGCATGGATGATCGTGGTACCGGCGCCAGTGAAGGTGACTTTGCCGAGTCCACGGTGGATGATTTTGTGACAGATATTGCTTCTGGAGTTGGGTATGTCGACTCGCTTTTCAGCACAATTCCGATATGTGTTATCGGTCATTCGGAAGGTGGAGGTATCGCCATACGGCTTGGGGCATCAGACGAACGTGTGGATATGATTGTTACGTTGGCTGCACCTGCATGGCGCGGCGATTCGATAATAATGTCGCAATGTCGTGAGATGACCGTACGTATGCTCGGGCATTGGGATGGTGAAGCGCTGCAACGCCAATTGCTTGATATAGCCATGAGTGATGCGTCCGAGCCGAGCGTTAGAATGTCCTTGCAATATGTTATAATGACATTACCTGAAGCATCCGTTCCGCAGGTACGCAAACGGCTGTTTGCCTCTGTGGATCAAATGTCTACGCCATACTATCGGCGGATGCTCCGCTACGACCCGATGCCTGATATAGAGAAAGTCAAATGCCCATGGCTTGCGCTCAACGGTGACCGCGATGTGCAGGTGTTGTGTGCCAATCTCGATACCATAGCAGCATATGCACCCCAAGCCGATACGATGACCATGGCCGGCCATAATCATCTGTTTCAGCATAGTTTATCCGGGATGCCGGACGAGTATGCGTCATTGCATGAAGACATATCCATCGAGACTTTGAATGCGATAATAGCTTGGCTTGATGCCCATATTATGGGATTATAGGCGTATCCAATTACGGCAGAATATCCCAACCAGAAATTATACGCAAAACGAGGCGAGTTTTCAAGACTCGCCTCGCTTTCTTATGAGTAACTAATTGATGGCAACTCTTTCGAGTCCCGGAATATTATTCCTCTTGGTTCTTTTCGGCGTATTCTTTGAGCAGTTTCTCCTGAACGTCTGCCGGGACGAGTTCGTAGGAGGCAAACTTCATGGTGAACGATGAGCGTCCGCCGGTGATGGAGCTGAGTTCGGTGGAGTAGTTGGCCATTTCCTTGAGAGGCACCTTAGCCTGGATTTTCTCCAAACCATTTTCGCTGGACATGCCCATGATGATGGCGCGGTGTCCTTGCAGGCCGCTCATGACATCGCCCATGACATCACCCGGAACGAGGACTTCGACATCGTAAACCGGTTCGAGAACTTTTGGATTGGCGTTGCGGAATGCTTGCGAGAAAGCGTTACGTCCGGCCAGACGGAACGAGATTTCGTTAGAGTCCACCGGGTGCATTTTGCCGTCATATATGCATACACGCACATCGCGAGCGTATGATCCGGTCAGAGGACCTTGCTCCATGCGGTCCATAAGACCTTTGACTATGGCCGGGATGAAGCGCGCATCGATAGCGCCGCCGACGATGCAGTTGCACACAACGAGTTTACCGCCCCATTGCAGCGGAATCTCCTGAGTGTCGCGAACATTCATCTTGAATTCCTGATTGCCGAAGCGATAGGTGTCCGGAGCAGGCATACCTTCGGCATAGGGCTCGATGATGATATGCACCTCGCCAAACTGACCGGCGCCGCCGGATTGTTTTTTGTGGCGGTAGTCAGCGCGTGCGGCCTTGGTGATGGTCTCGCGATAGGGAATCTTGGGTTCCTCGAAGATGATGGGCATTTTGTCGTTGTTCTCAACGCGCCATTTGAGCGTGCGTAGGTGGAATTCGCCTTGACCGGAGAGTATTGTTTGTTTCAGTTCTTTGGATTGCTCGACAACCCATGTCGGATCCTCCTCGTGCATACGAGTGAGGATGGCGCTTAGTTTTTCGCTGTCGCTCTCGGTGACTGGGCGTACTGCGCGCTGATACTTCGGCGCGGGATATTTGATGAAATCGAACTCGTAATCGCAACCCTTTTCGTTGAGGGTATTGCCTGTGCGTACGTCTTTGAGCTTCACGGTGGCGCCTATGTCACCTGCCTTGAGTTCGTCTACGGCGGTCTTGATTTGACCGCATACGCAGTATATCTGAGCCAGACGTTCCTTGGTGCCGCGAGTGACGTTGTCGAGATCAGCTCCGGCTTTCAGTGTTCCGGACATAACTTTGAAGTACGACACTTCACCTATGTGCGGTTCGACGGTAGTCTTGAACATGAATACGCTCAGCGGGCCGTTGCTGTCCGGCTTGACTTCTTCGCCTGCTGTATTGAGCGGAGCGGGCATATCCTCTACGAAAGGCACAACGTTGCCCAGGAATTCCATCATGCGGCGTACACCCATGTCTTTGGCAGCGCTGACGCAGAATACCGGGAACATGGAGCGTGTAATCAAGCCCTTGCGGATACCTTCACGCAATTCGTCTTCGCTGAGGCATTCGGTCTCAAAGAATTTTTCCATAAGAGCTTCGTCGTTTTCGGCGGCAGCCTCCACGAGAGCATGATGCAATTCCTTGGCCTTGTCCATTTCTTCGGCGGGTATTTCTTCGATGGTTGGAACGCCGCCATCGGGGCCCCACGAATACTTTTTCATCAGCAGGACGTCAATCATGGCGTTGAAGCCCGGGCCGCATTGCAGCGGGTACTGAATGGCGACAATCTTCGGGCCGAAGACTTCGCGCATCTGCTCTATGACGTTGTCGTAGTCGGCTTTTTCTCCGTCAAGTTGGTTGAGTGCGAAGATTACGGGTTTGTTTACACCGGCAGTGGTGCGGAAGATGTTTTGTGTGCCTACTTCTACGCCGTATTGGGCGTTGACAACGATAAGGCCTGTGTCTGTGACGTTGAGTGCCGTTACGGCATTGCCTACGAAGTCGTCAGCTCCCGGGCAGTCGATGACGTTGAGCTTCTTGCCAAGGAACTCGGCATATATCACGGTGGAGAACACGGAGGACCCGTATTCCTTCTCTACCGGGAAGTAGTCGCATACGGTGTTCTTTGTTTCGACTGTGCCGCGGCGTTTTATCACTCCACACTCGAAGAGCATAGCTTCTGCGAGTGTGGTTTTCCCGGATCCCTTGCTGCCCAGCAAGGAGATGTTTTTAATTTCGTTGGTTTGATATACCTTCATGTTATTAGGTGGTTTTTAGATAATACAATGTTATTGGTAAAAAAACTGGGCGCAATTTACGCACTTTTCTTTGATTTGAATGTACGCTTCGGTATGTTACGCAACATGTTTTTAACTTTTTGAAACACTTTGCCGAGTATACACATCTTTTAATTATGGCTAATATGTTTGAAGTTGTGATAGCTGTCGGAAAACGCTTACGATGTCGGACGTTGTTGAATTCAGTTGGTGACGGCATCGCAAAATATAACGAGCGCGCCATGCGTAGTGAAGATGTGCAAAAAAAGCATAAAAACAAAGGGCAAGTGTTTGTGACTGAAAAAATATGCTTACCTTTGATTAAACGTTAGAAAGCATTTGTTGTCTAAGCATTAAGACGACGAAGAAATGACGTTTACAATACAGTTTAACAATATATCAACAATCAAAAACGAGCAAGCATGATGAAGTACAACGATTTCTTGGGCGGACTGGTGGCCTTGGCATTCGTATCGATGCCGCTGATGGCTGTGTCGCAGGACTTCGAGGACGACATCTACTATAATCCCTCGAAGGAAAAGACGACCAAGTCCCAAAAAAGTACGGCGCCTATTCGGTATGTGCCTACGCAGGACTATCCCGCAGCTGATACATATAATTACAGCAGTGCATCCACGCGCGATGTGGACGAGTACAACCGCCGTTATGCCACAACGGCAGATACAACGGCACGAGACAGCGCATACATCTCGGACAACTTTGCCTACACGCGTCGCATCGAGCGTTTTCATAACCCGGATGTTGTTGCAGCATCGGGTGATGATCAACTGATAGATTACTATTATTCGCAGCCATCCGAGACTTCCTCGGTCAATATATACGTAAATGCAGACCCGTATTTGGGTTGGGGCATATATCCGTATTATGGCTACTACGGCTATCGTCCGTATTATTCGTACTATAATCCGTGGTATAGCTGGAGATGGACCTTTGGCCCTTGGTATTGGGGCTCATCTTGGACCTGGGGTTATGATCCGTATTGGTATGGAGGATGGGGCTATCCCTATTGGGCATGGAGTTCTCCATGTCCGCCGCATCACCATCATCACGGCTATGGACCCGGTTCGTCATGGTATCCGTCTTCGCCCGGGTCTTATAGACCTCACGGTACGGCATCTGCCGGAAGCACCTCGAGTCGCCGCCCTGGCTCGACGTACAACGGGTACTCGCCTTCCGGAAGTGGAATGTCACGTCCCGGCAATATGGGTCGTGGCCGTGGCAATACCACTGCCACAGCACCATCGACATCTACGCGCTCCGACGGATATGCTCCGTCATCCACAGGCTCGCGTCCCTCGACAGGATATAGCGGCGGAAGCTCTCGCGGACGTTATGGCAATAGCTCTTCGTCCACCGAAAGCCGTCGCAGCACTTACACACCTTCACGCAGTTCGTCCTCATCAAGCAGCAGCCGTGGGTCGTATAGCAGCGGTAGCCGAGGCGGATCGTATAGCAGTGGTAGTCGAGGCGGATCGTATGGTGGTGGTAGCCACGGTGGAGGCGGAGGTGGAGGCCGTGGTCGTCGTTGATAAGGCTATAGGCAACAGCTTCCATATCTTATGAACAATAAAACAGAAAAATACATCCAGAACATGAAACGTCTCATTATTCCGGCTCTTATCGCTGTCTTGGGGATTCCTACGGTCTTAGGCCAAAGCTCCATTGACGCGTTGCAGCTTACGAGCAGTGACTTCAAAGGTACGGCACGCTTTATGGGTATGGGCGGTGCATTTACCGCACTCGGTGGCGACCTGTCGACATTGACCCAAAACCCGGCCGGTATCGGTATTTATCGACACAGCGAGATAGGTGCCACTCTCGATATCAATTTTCAAAAATCAGCTACATCATCGGCAAGTAATTCTTATTCGGCAACGCAGACTAAGGCATATTGCAACAATTTCGGATATGTAGGCGTCATACGCCTTGACGGACTGTTGCAGTCGTTCAATTGGGGTGCTACGTATAACCGTGTAACCTCTTTTGACCGCAAAACTTCCGGATATGTTGTGCCGACCAATACTTCGCTGTCCAACTACATAGCCTCATTTACGGGTGGCATAAATCCTGACGAGTTGATTTTCAGCAGTACATACAACCCCTATCGCGACAGTAGCCACGACTGGCTGAGTATATTGGCGTATAACACCTATATGATAAGCTCGTCGGATGCGCAAGGTCGGTCCTATCGGGGATTGTTCCAAACCGGTACCACCGGAGACGCCGAAACAACATTGCTCGAGCGTGGATATTTGGATGAATACAGCTTCAATTTTGGTGGCAACTTTTCCAATTTGGTGTATTGGGGCTTGTCCGTAGGAGTGACAGACCTCAGCTACACTCGCGAAGTATGGTATTCAGAGTCTATGGAGAATGCTTCGGTATATGATGCTGCATCACAGAATAACGTCAACGGCAATGCCGGTATCAACTTGAACAACTACAAACACATCAATGGTTCCGGCTGGAATCTCAAGGCCGGTGTCATTGTGCGTCCTACCAACGAATTCCGTTTCGGTTTTGCAGTGCATACCCCCACTTGGTACTCATTGGAACACTCATACTATGGCATAGCCAGCTACAGCTACTTGAATACTAGCATTGTAGAAGGAAAGGACAATCCATTGTCCGGATCTGAGTATACCGATAACGCCGGCTTTGACTGGAAACTGCGCTCACCATGGCGTCTGATGGCAGGTGTAGGATTCGTGGGTAGCGACTTCATCATCAGCGCCGACTACGAATACGTTGCATATCCTGATATGAATGTACAGACAGCCGGATACGACAACTGGGGTTACATCACAGGGTATTATGACAATATAGGTGTCAATGAAGACATCAAGACATATACGCAGGGCGCAAATATCGTGCGTGTAGGAGCAGAATATCGTCTCTTGCCTTCGTTGAGCCTGCGTGCCGGTTACAATTGCTCGATGTCAAACATTAAAGACGATGTGCGCAAAGGCTCTGTTATGGTTGTTACCAGTGGTACAGATCCGTCCTTCTCATTCAATAAAACCACGCAAAATATTTCGGTAGGTATTGGATATCGTTACAAATCATGGTACTTGGACGGCGCCTATGTGCACACCAATCGCAAAGGCACGTTGCATGCATATACTGATTTCAACGGATACAGGGCTCCGAAATATGATGTGACAGACAACGATAATCAGATAGTACTATCTATGGGTTTCAAGTTCTGACGCAAAACATAGACAGACATTATATAATATAAAAGATGGGGCGACCAAGTGTTGCCCTCATCATTACATATAAGAGTATAAGAGATTATAGGAGTATTTATTAGCCCTTGTTATGCTACATAGTTGTCAGTGCCTCGACACCGTCTACCCGGCCGAAGTCTACGAGACCGAAGTCGAAGCGCTGGCTGCACTTGAGGCTTACGACATC